>ERZ857480.102799-NODE-159491-length-270701-cov-14.9632_pt1 | contig 270701 bp, 249 predicted proteins | sample MGYA00519767_ERZ857480 | MGnify/ENA primary metagenome ERZ857480 (study PRJEB31778, sample SAMEA3449210) | human gut metagenome | biome: human gut; feature: human-associated habitat; material: faeces | place: United Kingdom | collected 2010/2012 ...
GCGCCATGCAGGGCGGCGGCTGGTTCAAGGACGGCAACGACTGGTACTGGATCACGCCCTCCGGTGCGGCCGCCAAGGGCTGGGCGGTCGCCTACGGCTCGTGGTACTACATGGACCCGACGAGCTGCAAGATGCAGACGGGGTGGAAGAAACTCGGCAGCACGTGGTATTACCTCCATGACAGCGGAGTCATGGCAACGGGATGGCTCAAGCTTGGTGATACGTGGTATTACCTCCACGGGAGCGGGGCCATGGCGACGGGGTGGCTTACCCTTGGAGAAGCCAAGTACTATCTCGATTCATCCGGCGCGATGGTTACCGGCGAGAGAACCATAGACGGCGAGCAGTGCTTCTTCGAAAGCTCCGGTGCGTTTGTCGGTAATGGCACGCCGATAATGGGTGCGTCGAAGACGACCGTGGCTGCCATGACGCAGGCATATGAAAGAAGCGGGTTCGCATATCCTTCAACAGCGCTTGGAGCCGGCGGAGCGCCAAATGCCGCAACGTTTTGCCAAATGATCTACGAGGAGTCGAATGCCGAAGGCGTTCGCGCGGAGGTGATTTTCGCCCAAATCATGAACGAAACCGGTTGGTTGCAATTCGGTGGCGACGTGAGCATCAATCAGTTCAACTTTGGCGGAATCGGTGCCACGGGCAATGGCGTGCCGGGCAATTCGTTCAAGGATGTGCGCACGGGTATCCGGGCTCAAGTGCAGCATCTCAAGGCATATGCTTCGACGGAGCCGCTCAAGAACACCTGCGTTGACCCACGATTCAATTACGTTTCGAGAGGTTGCGCCAAGTTCGTGGAATGGCTCGGCATAGGGGATAACCCCACGGGTCAAGGCTGGTGTGCCGGCTCGGGGTATGGAGCCAAGCTCAAGGACATCATGAAGAGAAACCTTGGCATCTAGATAGGCGAAATGTGCTCTTCGCATGATTTGGCATCCGATAAGAGCACGTGGCTCTTGGGCTGATTGTATAATTCCGAATCGCTCTATCTTTGTAGTAGCTATGACTAGGAGGCGTTCATGTCATATAACAAACGAACAAACATCCGGGCTACGAGGGGTGAAGAGATGACGTTCGACGAGCTGCACGGCTCGAAGTTGAAGGCGCTGATCAATATGGCGATTGCGCTTGTCATCAGCTTCTCGCTCGTGATTGCTTTCACGCCGCTTGCATCCGTGAGCTCTGCGTTCGCAGACCCGACGGAAGATCCGGAGACTCCGGGTATCACCGATGAGAACGGCGATGGTATCGATGACAAGTATCAGATCGTCGTCACGTATAAAGTCGTGAACGGTTCCTGGAACGATGGCACGACCGCTAACGTGACGGAAACGGTGACCTTGCTCGGGGCCGATGACCAACCTGCTGAGGATGGCACGGCGACGCTTGCCGACACTCCTGCTGTGGGCAATGAGCCGAATGCAAACTACAAGGCGGGAAAATGGGATACGGAAAGCGGTTCGCTGCCGACCACCATTTCCGCTTCGGACGCGACTGATGGCGTGGTTACCTATATCTACACCTACGTCGAAAAGGCCAAGTACACCGTCACGTTCGATACTGACGGCGGGAGTGCTGTCGCAAGCCAGGAGGTATATGAGGGCGGCAACGCAACAGAGCCCTCTCCCGCTCCTACCAAAGCTGGCAACACCTTCGACGGCTGGCAGTTGAATGGTGCCACTTACAGCTTCGATACTCCTGTCGATAGCAACATCACGCTTACGGCCAAGTGGATCCCGGTTTCGACTCCCGATCCGGAAGAGCACGTGATCACGATAACCTACAAGGTCGAATACGGTTCCTGGAATGACGGAAGCGCCCAGCCCAAGACTCAGTCCCTGACCTTGACCGGGGATGCGTCCGGCGCACTCGAGCCTCCCGCTGTCGGCAATGCCCCGACGACGAACTGCAAGGCTGGAAAGTGGAAAACGGAAAGCGGCGAGCTTCCCGCGACCATCACGTATGCCGATACGACCGATGGCGAGATAACCTACACCTATGCCTATGCGCAGAAGGAGCAGTTCACCATCACGTTCGATAGCGATGGCGGGAGTGCGGTTCAATCGCAGCAAGTCTACGAGGGCGATTTCGCTACCAAGCCGGCAAATCCCACCAAGGCGGGCATGAGCTTTGCCTATTGGGTCACGGCTGATGGAGCGGCTTACAAGTTTGATACGACCCCCGTGATCGGCAACCTTACGCTCAAGGCCATCTGGATGCCCGCTGCGGGTCAATGGAAGAGCAATTCCACGGGTAAATGGTATGAGTACAGTGACGGTAGCTACATCAAGAACGACTGGTTGAATGATGGTGGCAAGTGGTATCACTTTAACAGCTACGGCTATATGCAGACCGGTTGGCAAGAGACCACGGCTCCTGAATCAGAGCAGGTGAACTGGTACTACTTCGATGCATCGGGCGCCATGGCAACCGGATGGAGGCTTCTTAACGGCACGTGGTATTACCTGGACACCACGACGGGCGGCATGTACGAGAACGGTCAGTATCCGATTGCCGGCAAGAAGTACTACTTCAACTCAAATGGTGCCATGCAAACGGGTTGGGTGAATAGCGGCACGAAAGAGGCCCCCATTTGGTATTACTATGATGCATCTGGTGCCATGGCAACGGGCTGGGCGTACATCGGTTCAACCTGGTATTATCTCGACCCGGCGTCGGGAATCATGGTAATTGGCGCCCAGAACATTAACGGCAAGGAGTACTTTTTTGCCAATGACGGAGCCATGGTGACGGGCTGGAACAAGGTCGTTAGCAATGATGTCGCCAATTGGTATTACTACGATGCTTCCGGCGCAATGGTCACTGGCAAGTGGATTATCGTCGGCGGAACATGGTATTACATGGGAGCCGATGGCGTTATGGAGATCGGCCAGTTCAGCGACGGCAAGGCGAACTACTACGCCAACGCCTCCGGTGCCATGCAGACGGGCTGGGTGAACACCGGCACGACGGCTGCCCCCATCTGGTATTACTACGGTTCGTCGGGCGCCATGCAGACGGGTTGGCAAGTTGTAGGCGGTGCCTGGTATTACATGAATCCCGATAACAACGGCATCATGGAGACCGGTCAGTTCAGCGACGGCAAGGCGAACTACTACGCCAACGCCTCCGGTGCCATGCAGACGGGCTGGGTGAACACCGGCACGACGGCTGCCCCCATCTGGTATTACTACGGTCCGTCGGGAGCTATGGTGACCAACGCATGGGCTGGAGACTACTGGCTTGGTGACGATGGCAAGATGGTCACCGATAGCTGGGTCGATAACGACAAGTACTACGTTGGTCCTGATGGCAAGTGGGACAGCAGCAAGAAGCCGGCTGCGGACTCCGGTTCCGAAACCGAGTAAAGAACGCATAAAGTAGGTTCCGTGCTCTGCGTCATTGATTCGCTGCTCCTTGCGAGCTCGGGTCATGACGCAGAGCTCCTACTTTCAAGATAGGAAGAACATTGGGCGTTACCGAAGAATCTCACCGTATTGGCTGGGGGCTAGTTGCTCTTGCCCTGATCTTCCTGTGCGCTGCTTTCGTGCCACATCAGGCGCTTGCAGATGGAAATCGCTCTTTGCTGTCTGGTGAGGTGCGCATACATGTTCTCCCGTTTAGCTATAACGATGCGATCATCATCGAGTGCGATGGCCATTTTGGCGTAGTTGACTCGGGGGAGGATGATGACTATCCCGACGGGTCAGACCCTCGCTATCCTCCACGTGATGGCACAATTGTCGGTGGCGGTCACGAAGACGAGGTCATTGCCTATATGAGAAAGATCGGCGTGACCCAAGACAATCTCGATTTCTACATCGGCACTCATTCTCATAGCGACCACATCGGCTCGGCACCGGACATTATCGAGGCATTCCATCCCAAGGCGATTTATCTGTCCGTCTATGACGATAGCCTGATTACGGATGAGGCACGATTATGGGATAACCAGTTCGTATACGACAAGTTCCTCGATGCGGCAAAATGGGCGCAGGACGCGTATGGTGCCCGTTTCATCCAGCATCTCGATTCGTCTTATGCGGGTGCCGATGATTCGGATAAGGGCAGCCCGGTTTTCATGCTCGGCGATGCCAAGATCGAGATATTGAACTACGACGAGACATACCTGCATACGAAGGTTCCCGATGCGAATTACTTCTCCTATGGCGTGAAGATCACGGCGGCAAATGGACGAACGGCCTTCTTGGCCGGCGATATCAATAACTATACAGATGGCGATGGCAACGGCGTGGGCGATGAGGATCGCCTCAAGGACGTTGTCGGTCCCGTCGATTTGCTCAAATTGGGCCATCATGGCGCTGCCGGATCGAACTCTTCGGATTATTTGCGCGCCATCCTCAAGCAGACAAATGGTGACGACAGGTGCGTCGTGGTCCAGACGGGGGATTTCGCGGCTCTTGCACGGCGAGTCATTGACATTCTAGACGAGAAAGGCGCTCGGTATTTCAGCGCTCCCGAGATGCCCGGAAAGGGCGAAGATGCGTTTGTCGCCGATCTTACGGCTGATGGTGTGTGGACCAATGCAGAAGATGCGGATCCTGTTGTGCGAGAGTTCATTGTCGCTCCGTATGCGACCCTTTACTTGAATGGCGTTCCTTACAAGGGAACGGGCTGGCATACAGCCAAGAGCGGAAAGCAGTATTTCTTCGGCGAACCCGGTGTTGATGAAGGGTCTTGCGATGCCGTCACAAATCGTTGGACGACTCTTGATGGCGTGAAGGTCTACATCGAGGAGAATGCGGAAATAATCAAGTATCCCCATAATGATGATGTGGAGCCCGATATACCGAGCGTTGATAGCAATAAACGCGGGTGGCATAAGGTCGGATCGGATTGGGTGTATTACGATTCCCGGGGAGTCTTGACGACTGGCTGGCTCAATGTTGGCCAGACCTGGTACTACCTGCGCGATTCGGGCATCATGGCGACCGGCTGGGTGTCCGTCAGTGGCTCAGATTATTACTTTGACGGTTCGGGCGCCATGCAAACGGGCTGGCTCAAGCAAAACGGCCACTGGTTTTATCTCGATCCGTCCGGCGCCATGTTCACCGGCTGGCTTGCCGACCGTGGCTCTTGGTATTACCTGCACGAATCCGGCATCATGGCTACGGGGTGGGAGCAGGTTCAGGATGTCTGGTATCTCATGAGCGATTCCGGTGCCATGCTCACTGGCTGGCAATATCTGTATGGCACGTGGTATTTCTTCCAGAATTCCGGTGCCATGCTCACAGGCTGGTTATACGATAACGGCGCTTGGTATTACCTGGAAGACTCTGGGGCTATGGCTACCGGCTGGGAGACGGTAAATGAGATTCGCTATTACATGAACGGCTCCGGTGTCATGCAGACGGGCTGGGTACTCTCCGGAGGTAAATGGTATTACCTGGACGCATCCGGTGCCATGGCAAGGGGATGGCGTGTGGCCAATGGCGCTTGGTATTACCTGAGCAAATCCGATGGCATCATGCAAACTGGCGTGCAAGAAGTCGATGGAAAGACATACTGCCTGAGTTCATCGGGCGCTATGCTCACCGGTTGGCAGAAACTCAAGGGAACGTGGTATTACTTCAACGCTTCCGGAGCTATGGAAAAGAGCAAGTGGGTTGGCAATTACTACGTCGGCGCGGATGGCGCCATGGAGTCCAACGTCTGGGTTGGCATATATCACGTTGACGCCACCGGGCTTTGGGATGCGACAGATCCATCTAGAGGAGTGGTATCCTCTTCGTAGAAAAACTGTCAGATAAATAGTTTGTCGAGCGAGAATGGCAAGGTAGATGATGATCGAAAGCGGCTTCAAATCAGATCGGGGCATGTTCGTGCGGGTATCTCGCGTTCTTGTTTTTCTGGTGGCCGTTTTCGTCTGTACGAGCATTGTCATTTGTCCTGCCCATGCCGAAGATTCAAGTACTCCCTCTCGTTTCAACGAAGCCGATGAATCGAGTGGCCAGGATCTCGGCACGCAAGGTGCGCAGCCCACGAACGGGCAGCCCGGGAGAGAGCTGGCTGGCGAGAGGTCTTCCTCGCGTGATGTCACGCTCTCGAATGCGGCCACGCCCGTCGGCACGGATTCTTCGGCAAGCAAAAACGAGTCCTCCGCCAAGCCGGAAGCAGATGATTCCAAGGCAGACGCTTCCGCTCAGCAAAAGCCCGTCAAGAAGCCGATCAAAGCCGGATGGATGCAAGATTCCGATGGCACTTGGTATTATTTCGCAAACCCGAAGGCCAAGCCCTCGACAGGTTGGATTGCCTCTGGTGGTGCCTGGTATTGGCTGCAACCGGACGCAAACGGCGCGATGGCCACGTCCAAGTGGATTACCGACAAGGACAAGGAATACTACTTGACTTCCTCGGGTGTCATGGCGACCGGCTGGGTCAAACATGACGGCAAGTGGTACTACGCGAACGGCTCGGGGGCAAAGGTCAAGAATGCTTGGATTGCTCCTGGTGGACGATGGTATTGGCTTGAAGCCGACGGGTCGATGGCCGAGGCAAAATGGGTGAGCGTCAAGGGTGCCGATTACTATCTTGCTGGTTCCGGCGTCATGGCCACCGGTTGGGTCAAGTACGATGGCAAATGGTATTACACGAACGGCTCGGGCGCCAAGGTCAAGGGCGGCTGGATAGCTCCCGGTGGCGCCTGGTATTGGCTACAGCCGGATGCAAACGGCGCCATGGCCGAGGCTAAGTGGGTCACCGACAAGGGCAAGAAGTACTATCTGACCTCTTCGGGTGCCATGGCAACTGGTTGGTACAAGGCGAGTGCCAAAGATGCTGCTGGCAAAGATGCCATAAATTGGTATTACGCAGATGGATCCGGAGCGCAGGTCAAGAATGGCTGGGTTTGTCCACACGGGACGTGGTACTGGCTACAAGGTGACCTCGAGGGCGATCTGCTGGGGTCGATGGCGACGGATAGATGGATCTCGCCGGATGGCAAGAGATACTACCTTACCGAATCAGGTGCCATGGCACTCGGCTGGTTCAAGGTCAAGGGCGACAAGTCGACTTGGTATTACGCGCAGGGATCTGGCGCTCAGGTGCAGAGTGGCTGGCAGTACGTAAATGGCCGCTGGTATTGGTTCGACAAAGACAAAAAAGGCGCCATGACCAATGAATCTCTGAAAACGATCGATGGCAAGCAGTACTCGTTCACTCAAAACGGCGATATGCGCTCTCATTGCCAGGTAACGCTCGAGACGAAGGAGGACGGCACCAAGATCGCAGGATATGCTGCGGATTCCGGTGCGATCTCGCGTATCGGCAAATTCGACAAAGATGGCAAACTCATCCTGACCGATGATGGTGGAAAGATAATATCCGGATGGCATAAAACCGCGGGGCTCTGGTTCTACGGAGCATCTAAAACGGGCATTGCTTATACCGGATGGCTGGAACTCGGCGGGGTATGGTATTACCTGGACAGCAGCGGTGCCATGGTTGCCAGCAATCGAAATATCGATGGCAAGTACGAACAATTCGATGGGAGCGGAAGGTGGCTCGGCACAAATACGCTCGCATCAAGGGCGCAAGGCTATTCAAGCGGAACCAATAGGCTCATTCTCGTCGATCGCGGTGCCCATCAAGTTGGCGTTTTTACCGGCAGTCAAGGAAACTGGAGTCCTACGTATCTGTGGTCATGCGTCACGGGCGCACCGGGCACGCCCACCATCACGGGAACCTTCCGAACGACAGGAGGCAAGGTCGGAACTCTCACCACCGACAGCCGTGCACACTACTGCACGCAAATTGCGGGCGGATACTTCTTCCATACCATCTTGGCATCGGATAGCGAGCTCGGGCACAGCCTTTCGCATGGGTGCATACGGCTTGCATATCCCAATGCCCAATGGATATACAACAACATTACTGCTGGAACGACGGTGGCCATATTTAACTAGGCACCTTCGTGCTTGCACGTCAACCAAGTTACAGATGGGAAGCGGATAATCGAGACGGGTCTATTCAGGCTCGATTATCGATTTCCATTCTCCAAAATGCTGGGAGAGCAGGCGGTTGGCGGTTACGTCGGTGCGACATTGATTCGATATGCGCTGCGCGAGCTGATGGTCTGACGCTAGCGACACGAGCGCTTCGGCCCATGCGTCCTTCGAGTTCCCCGGAATCAGGATGCCGTTCTCGTGACTATTGACTACGCGTGCATAGGGTTCTATTTCCGTGAAAATCGCAGGCAGGCCCATGGCGGAGTATTCCAAGTACTTCAAGGCGCTCTTCGACCAGTTGAGCTTGTTGTCTAGGTCAAGGGGCGCGATGGCGAAGTCAAATGGCCTCATGCTCTGGAGCCAGGGTATGTAAGATGTGTAGAATCGCATCGAGTCGGGTACCCTCACGATGTTCATGCCGGGAAGCTCCGTTGTCGTTCCTCCGACAACCACAACCTCGAGATCCTTTTTCAGCTGCCTTTTGACAATTTCCTGAGCAATCCGAATCGCTTCTACAACTGTTTTCAGGTCAGCGTCGTGCGTTTCCGTTCCGGAGTACAACACGCGTATCTTGGATGGGTCTTTGGGTTGCTTTTGCCTCGGTTTGGACTGCCAGATGCGATCGTCAAGGTAGTTGGGCACTATTATCGGGAGCTTTCCCCCATAGCCAGCGCTGACGAGTCCCTGTTTCACTCCTGCGGTCGATACGGTAACCGTGTCGGAAAGTCCGATGAGCGATCCGAGCACGTCAAGGCGCCTTGCGTATTGATCGTATTCCGGATGCGCTTCGGTTATGCTGAAGAGGTCGTCATCGATGTCTATCCAAATGCGGGTAGATGGATACTTGTCTTTGAGAAGCCGCAGGGCGCCGAGCGCCTCTGTACTGATTTTTTCTCGAGATACGACGATGGTTAGCGGAAACCGATCAAGAACGCGCTCGGAGATATTGAAGGATTGGACCTCCTCGTCATATGCCAATCGGGTAATGCAGAACGTAAGTGTCCTCGACAGGGCGTCATTTAGCAGGACGGGCCCCATTATTCGTATGTAATCCGTCGCACAGTCGGGTTCCGAGAGATAGAGCAGAAGATGCGCCTTCCATGGCTGGTGGCCGGATGCTATTGCTTCGCGGAAAACCCCTTTGATGCCCAGGGAGTCCACGGTTTTTCGCACGAGCGCGTTTTGGCATTTTCTTGCGTTCATCATGAGTTAGGAACTCCGCTTTTGTTCGCGTGTCGGATGAGCTCATCGACGATCTCTTCGATGTCCAAGTCAAGAGGCATAACTTTACCGAGGTCATACGCCCTTATTCTTTCCGCCGGAGCTCCAATGTCGAACGAGGCGACGGGAAGTCCCATCGAAATTGCCTCCGAACATGTAAACGAAAACGTCTCCGGCCAGATACTCGGAAAGAAGATGACATCTATCTCTTCTGACTGGACAAGGTTCGAAAGCTCGTCGCGCTGATACTCGCCGATGACTTTGATTCCGTCTGGTTTCTGGCCATCTTCGAAATCTCCGAATAGCACGACGGAGATTCCAGCGGCTCTAGAGTGCTCGGCAATGGATTTGACTATGCTGGCTCCCTTGTGCTCGCACATTCTTCCTATGATGCCGATCCTGATTTCATCATGGTCGTATCCGTTTGTCTTGACCTTGGGGAGTGGGCGTACGGCATGAGGCGATACGATTACTCGCGCTATTTGGGGAAACGCCCGAGTGAGTAGCTCTTCGGATGATACGGAGAAACATACAACATCTGCCTCTTCGCCAAAAAGGGCCTTCCATTTGCTTCGGTAGTCGAGAATCGTCGCTCCGTATTCCCGATCGAACCCCTTTTTCTTGTAGCACTCCTGACATTTCATGAGGTTGGAGGGAATGCCGCAGAAACGTCCTTCGCAATCCAGTAGATTGATGCTTGGACAAATTGGAAAATAGTCATGAATCAGGATTTTGCAAAGAGGCTTCCTGACGCGTATGAAGTCTCTGATTGTCTCCATGTTGCCCTGGATCTGTCCAAACGTGACGAGTTCGTTTATCCACACCTCATCGACATCGTCGAAGAGGGAAAGAAGACTTGCGAGTGAGGTGGAAAGGCATTGAAAAGACAGTTCGCCGTATTCGACGGTCAGGTGATACATATACTCGACGGGCTCGAAGGCCAGCGTGGCAATCGCGCGCCCCTGTTCCAATATTTTCGGCTTTTCCTTTTCGAGATAATCGTTTGCGCCGCCACCAAGCAGATGATTGAAAACCAGAAGGAGGGGGGGTAGTTGAGAGCACCTGAGTGCAGATTGAACATAGGATCTGAACTGCGATAACGGATCAGCTTGGCAGAAGCACGCCACCTCCTCTAAGTAGGTCGGATGCTTCTCGAGCAGCTTCTTCTCATGTGCCTCGCAGAGAGCCCGTTTTTCATCGCTCTCGAAGCTCCCGCCATGCTTGTGATAGACAAAGAGGTTTTCCACGAGGACGTTTTTGAATCCTGCCTTGATGGCACGCTGGCACCAGTCGTTTTCTTCACCATAGCCTTTGCCAAAGGTTTCCTCGTCCAGTGCTCCGATTTTGGCGAGGGCGCTCCTGCTCATCGCCATGCAGAACCCAACGCCAGTGGGGACTTCCGTATAGAGTGGAATCATTTTGCCGAATTGCTCGTCAATTGCCTTGAGCGAAAGGCCGTCGAATAGGCGGTTATTCTCGAGGAAATTCGGAAAGCTGCAGATCGTGCCGCTGTTTGTCATGGGGGTGGCCGATGCGACCGTTTCGTCGATTCGTATCGGTCTGATGAGCCGCTCCAACCATCTATCGGGAAGTTCGGTATCCGTGTTCAATATGACTACGTCATTGGAAGACATGGATAGTCCGCGGTTGACGGACCGGACAAAACCGAGATTGCGGTCGTTCTCAATCAGAATGACGTTATCCGCATTGTCTGCGACTGACTGCAGGTAATCGTCTACGCGTGAATCGGGGCTTGCGTCGTTGATGATGATCAGGCGATAGGGCAGACTGGTTTGTTTCACTGATTCGAATAGGGGAGACAGCAATTCGAGGCCGTTGTAAATCGGGATGATAATGTCAACGATGTCCTCGGTGGTAGAGGGATTGTTTTGGAGATAGGGGCGTAACGAGCCAAGCTGCATATACCCCAAGTCGATCTCGCCGAATTGATTCGACTCCCATGGGTCGAAAACCCTAGGATGAATCGCCTTGCTGGTATTTTTCCTTATGGTGCCCAGATTTAGGAAGTAGTCTCCCTTTGGCGTTTCGAAACGCAGCCGCGCGGATAAATCGACGTTTGATTCGTATTGCAAGAAGGCATATATTCCGGCGTCGCCGAGATCCTTGTTTCCGAAATAGGACTCTGCGGCCGGTGACCGCCTCGTGTTTATCGTCTTCGTGAAGATTGCCTTGTCGTCTTGAAGCACTTCCAGGATTGGTCGATTGGTGAGGAGACGGAAGCTGTAGACCCAACCCTCCAGCCGAATCATCCCATTTCCCGCTTGAAATACGTTGATAACCGCTATTCCAATGGTGCGAAAGTCTTGGAACCCGCCGTCTCGAAGACCCTTGGCAATCCATCTAAGTCTTCGAAGGGCAACCAATGTCGACATAGCTTCTCCTTAGCGAAAAGCGCGTTTGCTACGTGGTTGGTACAGATGTCATTTAGATACGCATGATTATATACGGAGACGCTTCTGTAAAGGGACGTTCTGGCTATATGCGTGCCGCGTCTGGGATATAGAGGCCCATTTGGCTGTTGCGTTTGTCTTCAACGCGTCAACTGAAGTAGATTGCTGCAGGCAAGATATACTCTAGGTATCATGTGTGACTGATGATTTGATATGGATTGCAAGAAGATTGGTCTGTGCACGCTTTGATGAAGGAAGGGTTGATGGCTGTTGAGGGTTCTTGGCCTGAAAGAAACTCAAGAGCGCTTGCTGCTCATGTTGGAGAGCTTCGATAGCTACTGCACGCTTCATGATTTGCGGTATTTCCTCGATAGCGGCACATTGCTCGGCGCCATCAGGCATCAAGGATTCATCCCCTGGGATGATGACGTGGATTTGGCGATGATGCGCGAGGATTTCATGCGCCTGATAGAACTTGCGAAGGCTCATCCATATCTCGATGAAGATAAGAAGTACAAGGTGCTCGCACCTCTCTCCGAAGAGAACATATACCCCTTCGTGAAGGTTGTTGACGTGCACACCGTTGTGTATGAGGCGAACTTTATGCACGACCATCCCCTCGGTTTATGGTTGGACGTGTTCTGCTTTGACTATCTGTTTGAAGATGATAACCAGCAAAACAAGCTTCTAAAGGAACGGGAAAAACAGCGGATTCGCTTCTTTTTACTCACCGCCGGCAACGCGGTTGACCCGCGGGTAAAGAGAATCATGCCGTTTATCAAGGTCGCCAGGGCGTTCCTAAGGCTTGCTGGCAAAACGCCTGAAGACGCCTTGCGCCGGATATGGGAACTTTCCTTTCGGGGCCCCGAAAGAAGTACGCGAGTCGGAAATATCGCCTGGTGCACGGGGGAGTCCGACCGTTATGAGGCTGAGTGGTACCAGCAGCTTGTGCGGGTTCCCTTCGAGAGCCTTGAACTGCCTATACCCCAAGATTATGTTCATGTGCTACAAGCGCAATATGGGGACTACATGAAACTCCCCCCCGAGGATCAGAGACGGTCCCATAGTTCAAAGACGTACGAGATCGATTGAAGGATGGGCCGTGCACAGCTTCTGAACCCATACGTTGTGTCCAAGACGATTGCGATGAGCCGGAGAAAATGACCATCAGTTTTGCAAAAAGGCAGACAACTCCTTCGAGGACAGCTCCCCTGTCAATCAAGGCGAACATGCTGTGGAATTCAGCTGGCTCATTTACGTACATGCTTGCCCAATGGCTTACCACCGTGCTCGTTGTTCGGATGTCAGTCGGCTTTGACGTAGCGGGCATATACACCTACGTCATGTCCATCTACACGATCTTCTCATCCGTGGCCGAATATCGTATGTATGCCTATCAGGTAAGCGATATCCATGACGAATATAAGGTGGGCGAATATTTCGTATTCAAATGTCTGACAAGCTGTATCTCAATCGTCGCGACTATGGCATACGCGTTCGTGACTTCGGAACCATCGCTCTGGTTGCCGATATTCCTCTACCTTATCTACAAAGACCTTGGGCTCATCCTCGATGCGTTTCACGCCGAAGAACAAAAGAAGGAGCGCATGGATTACATAGGCATTTCGGTTGGCCTGCAGGGCATCGGATCGCTTATGAGCTTCTGGATCGTGTTCGGGATTACTCAAAACCTAAACTGGACGATTTTTGCCATGGCGATAGTCACGGCGCTGATAGGCGTTTTCTATGATCTTCCGCGCATAAGGTGGTTTGCGGATTTCAAGCTTCGCATATCTGCTGGAAAGGTCCGAAAGCTTCTCGTGTGTTGCTTTCCGGGAGTCATCGCCCTTGTTGCCCTCGCGGGCTCTGGCTCCATTCCGCGGCAGTATCTTCTTACCGCGATGGGAGAAAGTGCGCTTGGTGCCTACGGAACCATTGCGGCTCCCTTGGCTATCATCCAAGCCTGCGCTAGCTATATCTTCAATCCGCTTCTCGGATATCTCACCGTTGCGTATGAGGAGAACGATACACGGCGCTTCTCTCGTCTCATGGGACTTACCGTGGGTGGAACGATTCTCGTTGGCCTTGCATGCGCCGTCTTGCTTTATTTCTTTGGCGATATGCTCTATGCGCTCATATACGGGGAAGAGGTACTTTCCTACATGTACTTGATACCTTTGCTCATTGTCAGCTCGGTGACCATGTCCTTTGCGACTTTCCTCAATACGCTCATGGTGGCGTTGCGAAACTTCAAGGCCACGCTTGTCGGTGGTTTGCTGTCGTTGGCCGTGAGCTTGGGTACCATGGTTCCTTTCGTCTGGCTTTTCCAATTGAATGGCGCAACGCTTTCGTTGATAGCCGCAACGGTCGTGTCGACGCTTGTCATGGGCCTATGGCTTCTTAAGCAATTAAAAGAGCATGGGAGGAATTGATGTCTTCGGAACATACGGAAATCTCCGCCATTGTCACCTATTACAATCAGCCGTTCGATGACCTGCTCTTTACTCTTAGTTCATGCGTGCTGCAAAAGGGCGTGGACTTTGACATTGTCGTTGCCGATGATTGTTCGAATCGTGATTATCATGAGGACATTGAGCGCTTTTTCGCGTTCACCGGTTTTTCGAACTATGAAATCGTGCGACAGCCGCAAAATGTGAAGACGGTTGGCAACATCCTTTCCGCGCTTGGCGTCTCGAAGGGAAAGTACATTAAAACGATTGGCAGCGAAGACGCATTCTTCTCTGAGCGCACTCTACGAGATGTCGTCGACTATTGCATTGACAATGACTGCCAATTGGGTTTCGGAAAATACTGCGCTTTTCAAAAGCGCGATGGAGATTACACATGCGGGGAATTCGAGGCTCCTAGAAACAAGCAAAGCTATCTCGAGCCAAAACCCCCGAGAAGAATTCTGGAGCAGCAGCTGATAAATGCGGACTGGATACCCGGGGGAGCCCAGTTCTTCGAAAAGGGGCTTTTCGAGCAATTGCTTGCTGTCCTTCAGCATGATTACGGCATCAAGTATTGCGAGGACTTCGCCGCAACTATCGCCCTGTGCGATCCTGATTCGCGAATCGGCTTTCTCGACGAATTCCTAATTTACTATGCCGTTGGTTCGGGCATCTCGACTTCCTCTGCCCAGACGAGACCCTACGCAATATATGCAGACCATCAGTCTCTATACGGGAAAATCGGGAAACGCAATCCTTACGGGATGGCTTTTCGCAGGGCACGGACCCTCTTCGCCTTGCGAAAGTTTGTTGCGCTTCGGACACCCGTTTACCACAAACTGAGGAAACGCGAGTTCGAAAGCAGGTCTCGCAATGATGACGGGCGGTCATGTGATCTCGTCGGAGATTTCTTTTTCAGGTGCATGGGGCTGGCAGAAGCCTACATGAGATCTTCCTGATACCCTCTCCTTCGCAACACGCATACGAGGAAGAAGACGATTGCCGCTCCGTAGGCGACCATGATCGCGAAGCTTGCGCCATTCATGCCAAACGCGTGAATCATGGGATACATCGTCGCCAGTATGACCGCGAACGAGATGGCGTAGCCTATGAGGTTCATCTTGTTCTTCCTCATGGTGATGAGCACGTCTCCCAAGAACCACGCGTAAGCGGTCATGACCGTGCAGAGCACGAGCGGAATGATCAGGTACGTGTACGGCGCGATGCTCTGCCCGAAGATGAGGACGAGCAGGGGCTCTCCCATAAGTGCGAACAAAACGCCGAAGGCGAGGGCGAGGGCGAAGATGGCAAGGGTGACTTGCAAGACGAGGCGCGAGAATCCGCGCTTGTCGTGCGCATGGAGAAGCTCGGCAAAGCGAGTTAGGAGCGGCGCGTAGATGTACTGGGCGCACATCTGCACGATGAGCACGGGGGCGGCCACCGACGAGTAGATGCCCAGGAACCACTCTCCCATGACGTCGTTGAGCGCCTGTCGCGGAATGGCGGGAACCGCCCAGCAAAAGAACGACGCGACGACGAGGGGCAGACACTGGACGAACAGGGACTTGATGGCGTGCACTTCGAACGCGGGCCTGAGGGGCTTTCCCGTAACCTTGAGAAACGCGATACCGTCGAAAAGCGCTATTTCCAGGTATGTCGTCACCGTCATGAGTATGAGCGCGATATCGAGCGAGTTGAACAGCGCCATGCCGATGACGAAGGAGGCAAGCAACAGGATGCCGCGAAGGACAAACGAGATGCCGATGATGTCCATGCGCGCGTCGCGTTGTTCCTCACCGTGCAAGACGTCGACGAACACGGGGCCAAGCGAGAAAAAGCCGTACAGAATCACGGTGACCCAGGTACCTGGTGGGCAAGTCAGAAAGCAGTAGACGAACATGACGACGATGGCCAGGACGACGGTGATGATTCTGAAGCCCAGGTACTGTCTGAAGGTGAACTCCTCGTCGAGGTCGGAGACCTGGAATGCACGTATCTTGTAGTAGCCGATGGGCGAGAAGATGTTCGAAACGGCCATACCCAACGCAAGCAAGCCGGCAGCGTCATAGCCAGTGGAAAGGCGCACGACCAGAACGGTGGTCAACCATTGGGCGGCCATGTAGACCAGGGATCCGGTGGCATTCCAGATCATGTTGGCGCGAATGGATAGCGTTTTGCGTGTGCCTTGGCTCATGTATGCATTATGCCCGTCTGATATTGGTATCATTCACGTGTTCGGTTCAGCATTATCGCCTGCGCATCTTCGTGACGCAACAATCGAGAAGATAAGCCGGGTCAACAGGAAAGGCACGTCTCATGTGGCTTACCTTTGCCATAGCCGTCGTCATGTGCGTGCTGGCATTTTACTTGCCGGGGTTCTTGTTGTTCCTGGGCTTGGGGGTCAGCCGCATCAGGGCGTTGCTCATCGCGCCGCTTGCCAGCGTTGCGGGCTATTGTCTGCTCGGTATCATCTTGCCCAAATTCGGCGTCTTCTGCTCGTGGATGACCGTCTTCCTCCCCATGCTCGTGATCTGCGCCATTCCTTTTCTCATCCGTCTTGCGCGCGGGCGTAAGGACGGGCTGCAGCTTGAGCGGACGGGCATCCTCGACTGGAGGACGCTCGGCGTCTACGTCACCTTGGGACTTGCCATCGGCGTGTACGTCTACGTCATGCCGCTCGGCGCACCCGATGCCTTTTCGCAGGAGTACGACAACGCCTTCCACATGGAGACGATTCGGGCATTCGTCGACTCCGGCGCCTGGTCCGTGCTCGAGGTCTCCAAGTACATGACACCCGCCGACCAAGCAATCGCCCCGCTGCCGGGTGCCGGCTTCTATCCGGCACTGTGGCATCTCATGTGCGCGCTTGCCGTGAGCGTGCTCGGCTGTCCAGTCGCCCTTGCGCTCAACGCCGTGAATTATGTGGTTGCAAGCCTGGTTTTTCCCACGGGGATGCTGCTTCTGCTCGCCACTGTCTTCGCGGATCGCACGACGGTGCGCCTCGGCTCGCTTGTCACCCTCGCCTTCGTCGGGTTTCCCTGGATCATCCTCTATTGGGGCCCCTTGTACGCGAATGCCTTCGGTTTCGCGTTCGTGCCGCCGGTCGCCGCGCTCTTCGTGCGCATCGTAGATGCGCTGGGCGCGCATGCGCTCAAGGTGGTGGATGTCTTCGCCTTTCTGCTCGGTACGCTCGTGCTCGCCGTCGCGCAGACGAGCTCCATCTTCTTCTGCGTCATCTTTCTCGCACCCTATTGCGTCTATCGTCTGTGGACGCACGAGGGTGGCGTACATCTGGGGCGTCATGTGGTCTCCCAGAGGTTGCTTGCCGTGCTCTTCGCCCTTTTCGTGCTCGGCGTGTGGACGGGCCTCGTCTTCGCCCCGTTCATGCACTCGTTGGTATTCAACAACGAGTGGGTTCCGTTGGAATCAGTGAGTCAGGGTGTTTGGGATGTAATCACCTTGGCGTTTGGCTGGTTTGCGCCACAGTACGTCCTCGCCGCTCTTGTGCTGGTGGGCATCGCATGTTCCGTACGGCATCGCGAGCATCTCTGGATTATCGTTGCCTATCTTATATTCTGCGTGATTTACGTCATCTGCGTCGCCAACGGGGGATTTGCGCGCCATTTCTTCGCGGGCTTCTGGTATGCGGATTCGTATCGCATTGTTGCCTGCCTGGCTCTGGTGGGCATTCCGCTTGCCGCGCTCGGCCTTGCGTATGTCGTGCGCTTCCTGTGTGCCCGTGTGCGCTTGGGCGAGAAGGGCGGGCATCTTTGTCTGGGCATTCTTCTGACGCTGCTGTGCATTGTGTTGTATTTGCCTACCGTTGAATTTGACGGGTTCAAGATGGATACCGCGCTGGGGCAGGTTCAAAAGGAGTACTTCGGGGCAAACCATAATGAGATCCCGAGTCACCATATCAAGCTCGATGCGGATGAGGAGGCGTTTCTCGCGCAAGTCGCTGAGGTCGTGCCCGAAGGTGAGCTCATCCTCAATGTGCCTGATGACGGTTCTGTTTTCGCTTACGCGACGAATGGCCTGCGCACCTATTATCGTGACTACCGTTTCTACGATGGCGGCCGCGACTCGAGGCGGGGCACAAGACCCAACGAGACGCGCGAGAGCAAGACCATCCGCAAGTACGGGGCGTGGTTCGAGGGAAACGAGAGGGTGCACGATGCACTCGAGGAGGTTGGCGCCCGCTATGTGCTGATTCTCGACCAGGGCAAGTCCTTTAGGGGACAACCCAAGCCGAATTCCTATGACGATGCACTCTGGACGGGTCTCATGGCCATAACCGATGACACGCCGGGATTCGAAGTCATCTTAAGCGAGGAGGACATGCGCCTCTACAGGATACTTGGGATTGAAGAAGGATAGCGACATCGCTTTATTCTGTATTCGCGTCGTTGCATGTTGCTTTTAGCGCTCTATCACGGTAATTTGCAAGGTGCTTGCCAGCTGTCTTGTTCGTCGACGATAAAGCGTTTCATCGTCCGAGTGGAATCGTATCGCGTGTCGCCTAGAGTTCTTCTCATAATCCCCGCGTATAACGAGGAAGCGAACATCGCCCGTGTCGTCGGGGCGCTCAAGTCAGACTATCCCCAGTACGATTACGTCGTGGTGAACGACGGCTCGAAAGATGAGACGGCTACCGTTTGCCGTGAACATGGGTTCCGCTTTCTCGATCTGCCCATCAATCTGGGCCTCGCCGGCGCGTTCCAAGCGGGCCTCAAGTACGCTTACAACCATGACTACGACTGTGCCATTCAGTTCGATGCCGACGGTCAGCATCGCCCGGAATACATCGCGGACATGGTCGCCGCCCTGGCCGATAACGATATCGTCATTGGCTCGCGTTTTGTCGACGAACCAAAGCCCAAGAGCATGCGCATGTTCGGCAACAACCTCATCGAAGCAATGATCAGGATTACGACGGGTAAGGTCATCAAGGACCCGACGTCGGGCATGCGTGCCTATGACCGTCGCATGATCAAGGAGCTCGCCTTTGGTCCCAACCTTGGCCCCGAACCCGATACCCTTGCGTATCTCATGCGCAAGAAAGGCGCGCGTGTCGCCGAGGTCCAGGTATCCATGGACGAACGCATCGCGGGAGAGAGCTACCTGAACTTCAGGACCTCGACCTCGTATATGGCGCGCATGGCATTGTCCGTCCTTCTCATCCAATTCTTCAGATAGGGGAGGGCGAATGCTGTTTCCTGCACTGCGCGTCATCCTGCTCATCGCGGCCATTGGCCTTGTCGTCTTCCTTCTTCACAGCATCAAGAAGTCCAAGATGAGTATCGAGGACGCCTTGTTCTGGATGGGCTTCTCATTTCTCATCCTACTGATGAGCATCTTTCCGGAAATCCCCTCCTTTCTCTCTGACACCATTGGCTTCATGTCGCCGGTGAACTTCGTCTTCCTTTTCTTCATCTTCGTGCTTATCATCCGCGACTTTCTCTCGAACAGGCGTATCTCGCAGCTCGAGAACCGCGTCAAGGAGCTAACCCAGCAAATTGCGCTGGACAGGCTCGATCACTACCAGCGCCGGCATCTTGACGAGACGGACGAGGAGTAGTGCTCCGGATTGGGGCAAACGCGCACATATGCGATATTCTCCGCGCTCTATGCGCCTCACACCGGAGGCGTTGAGGTGTTCACGCAGCGACTTGCCCATCAGCTTACCGAACAGGGCAATCGCGTGGTCGTGGTGACGTCGCGGCTCAGTCCGGATGCTCCCAGTCACGAAACGCAAGAAGATGGCGTCGAGGTGTATCGTCTGCCGTGTTGGTCGTTTCTGGATGGTCGCCTGCCCATTTCGCATCGAAATCGCGAATACGAGGCCATGCTTTCGGAAATTGCGGAACTTGGGATTGATCGCATCCTGGTCAACGTGCGTTTCTATCGCAATTCCCTCGAGGGCGTGCGTTTCGCGCGGCGCATTGGAGCTCCCGTCATTGTGCTCGATCACGGCTCTGCTCATCTGACGCTTGGCAACAGCCTGTTGGATCGCTTTGTCGAGCGCTACGAACACGTGGTCACGAATCGCATGAAGCGCCTTGGACCGGCGTTTGCGGGCATCTCGCGGGCGAGCGCCAATTGGCTATCCCACTTCGAGATCGAGACTTCGACGGTCATACCCAATGCAGTCGATGTCGGGCAGTTCGCAGGAGTTGCCTCGTCCCGTGATTTTCGCGCGGAGCTGCATGCGCTTGGCAAGGTGCTCGTCGTCTCTGTCGGGCGCCTTGAACCCGAGAAAGGGGCACTGCAATTTGCCCAGGCGGCTCCTCTGCTCGGAGATGGCTTTGTGCTGGCGCTTGCTGGAGAGGGAAGTCAACGTGTTCAGATAGAGGGGTTGGGCGCCAACAGCGTCTTGTTGCTTGGACAACTTGGCCAGCCGGACCTCTCTGCCTTGCTGCGCGATGCGGATGTCTTTTGCCTTCCCACGCGCTCGGAAGGCTTCTGCACGTCACTTCTCGAGGCCGCCGCGCAGGGCGCCATTCCCGTCATGCCGCACGTGGGCGGCACTGACGAGGTCATGGGTTGGAATCCGGTGCGTCATGGTGTGATGCTGAAGGACAACGAGCCGGAAGCCGTCGCGCAAGCGATACGCGAGGCTGCTGAGCAAGACGACGTTGCTGCGCAAGAGCTCAGGGAGCACGTCGCGATGGATTGCTCGTGGGACGCGACGGTAAAGGCACTGGAGGATGCGTTTGCGGCACTCGATTAGATGCGTGTGCGAAAGGGGCGTGATGAGACAGTTGCTCAGAGACGTTGTCTCATCACGCCCGACACGTCTCTTCGCGCATCGTCCTAAGCTTCCATGACATTCACGCCGTCACCAAAGTCGAGGATGAGCGGCGCGTGGGTGTAGCGTTCCTCTTTCGGCGGCAGCTGCATGTAATCGCCGTATTCCGTCCTGAGGAAGGCATCGGGATCGTGGGGCGCGCGTAAGGTGAGACCGTCGAACGTAATGTCCTTCGTGGGAAACAGCACGTCGGAGTCAAAGGTTCCGTAATTCGTGTAGACCGCGCTCGTCCATCGTTTGCCCGGGTTATCCGTATCGAACGCATGGTCCATCTCGGATTGCAGACTCGCCTGCTTCCATGCACGTGCCACGGTACTGTGGACGAGTTTGCAAGCAAGCATGACGAGGGGCTTTGCCGGAGTCCCTGCCGGGATCTTGGTGCGCGAGAAATGCTTGAGGTAGGACTTGAGTTGCGCCATGCGGGCCTTTTGGCATTGCCTTTGGGCAACGGCGGAATCTGCGTCGAGCCTGCAGAAGGGAAGGATGTCCACGAAGATGCCCTGATCGTATTCCGATTCAGCGCAGTTGTCATCGATGAATCGCGTGCCGTCCTTGAATACCTTTGCCCAGAGAGCCGAGAACCCCTTGGTGTTGGTCGAGGTATGCAGCGAATAGCCTTTCGGGAGCAACGCCGGTGCGATTTCGCAGAAGCGGTCAAAGTCATCCTTGGGCATCCCAATGTCGATATCGTCATCCCAGGGGATAAAGCCGCCATGGCGTATGGCTCCCAGCAACGTGCCGCCGTCGATGAAGTAGTCGATACCGTTTTCGCGGCAGATTCTATCGATGACGGCGACGATTTCAAGGTCAATCGTCTGCAGGCGCTTCAATGAATCTTCGGGATAGGGAGATTGGCCCACGGTCGCTCCTTGTTTTTCTGGCGAATGATTCTAATTTCTTCTGACAATGATACAAACTTATACGACACTCGGGGAAGCGCGAGCCCGGCTTTCCCGCAGTAGATATATAATTATCCGACATGTTTCATGATTCCAAACGCGAGGAGCGCATCACATGAAGGGCATCATACTGGCAGGCGGCAGTGGCACACGTCTGTACCCGCTTACGCTGGTCACGAGCAAGCAGCTCCTGCCGGTTTACGACAAGCCGATGATTTACTATCCGCTCTCCACGCTCATGATGGCGGGCATTCGTGACATCCTCATCATCTCCACACCGGCAGACCTCCCCAATTTCGAGCGTCTGCTCGGCGACGGCAGTCAGCTTGGCATCCACCTGTCCTACAAGGTGCAGCCTTCGCCCGACGGCCTTGCCCAGGCCTTCATCATCGGCGAGGAGTTCTGTGCGGGAGAGCCCTGTGCGCTCGTCCTCGGCGATAACATCTTCTACGGCAACGGCTTTCGCGAGCAGCTTAGGCGCGCTGTCAGACGTGCCGAGAGCGGGGAGGGCTCCACGGTCTTTGGCTATTATGTCGACGACCCGGAGCGCTTTGGCGTCGTCGAGTTCGACGAGAATTACAACGCCGTCTCCATCGAGGAGAAACCCGAACATCCCAAGAGCAACTACGCGGTCACGGGCCTGTACTTCTACGACAGGCGTGTGTGTGAGCTCGCCAGGCAGGTAAAGCCCTCGCCTCGTGGAGAGCTCGAGATCACCGACCTCAACGCGATGTACCTCGATGACGGGTCGCTCAACGTCGAGGTGCTCGGACGCGGTTACGCATGGCTCGACACGGGTACGATGGAGTCGCTCTTCGAGGCGACGAACTTCGTGCGCACGGTCGAGCAGGCTCAGGGCATTCCCGTGAGCGTCATCGAGGAGATTGCCTATGGCAACGGCTGGATCGATCGCGACCAGCTCGTCGAGGCTGCGAACAAGTACGGCAAGAGCAGTTATGGCAAGTACCTCAAGGGCGTGAGCGAGAACAAGTTCTATGCAAAGGACGGAAAGTAATCGATGAAGGTTCTGGTGACCGGAGAACGTGGCCAGCTTGGCAACGAGCTGAGGCGCTGCTTCGATACCATGCGGGCCGAGATCGGTCCCGTTCCCGGCGTCTACAAGGACGCCAAGGTCGACTACGTCGACTACCAGGTGCTCGACATCAGCGATGCCGATGCCGTCGATGCCTGGTATGCCGAGCACGGCCCCTACGACCTCACCATCAACTGCGCGGCTATCACCAACGTGGACGGCTGCGAGCAAAACGAGGCGGTGGCCCTGCACGTCAACGCCATCGGTGCCGAGAACATGGCCCGAGCCGCCCAAAATTGCGGCGGCAAGATCGTGCACATCTCCACCGACTACGTCTTTCCCGGTACTAATCCCGTCCCGCGCGTCGAGAGCGACCCCATCGCGCCCATTTCCGCTTACGGGCGTACCAAGTGGGAGGGCGAGGTGCTCACGGGCGCGGCGTGCGAGCGGAGCTTTGTCGTGCGCACGGCGTGGCTTTACGGCTACGTTGGCAAGAATTTCGTCAAGACGATGATGCGGCTTGCGCGTGAGAACGGCAAGATTTCCGTGGTCAACGACCAGCTGGGCAATCCCACCAACGCCAACGATCTTGCCTACGAGATTCTCAAGATCGCCGCGACGGACAACTACGGCACGTATCATTGCACAAATAACGGCACGTGCAGCTGGTTCGACTTTGCCTGCGCCGTCGTGGACGCGGCGGGCATCGAATGCGAGAAGGAGGGGCTGAGCTCGGCCGAGTACAAGGAGCGCTTCCCGCAAAGTGCCGATCGCCCGGCCTATTCGAGCTTGGAGAACGCACATCTGGCGGCTACCATCGGAGACGAGATGCGCCCTTGGCAAGACGCACTCGCGACGTATATGCAGCGTCTGCCCGAGCTCGGAGACTGAGAGGAGCGAGTATGGCAGCTGGCGATACGATAACGAGTGGCAACTTCACCTTCACGCAGACATCCATCGAGGGTGTCATCATCGTGGACGTGAAGGCATACGGCGATGATCGCGGCTATTTCATGGAGACGTACAAGCGCCCCGATTTCGTGGCCGGCGGCATCGACGTCGATTTCGTGCAGGACAATCAGAGCTCGTCCACCAAGGGCGTGCTGCGTGGCCTGCACTTCCAGATTAACCATCCGCAAAGCAAGCTCGTGCGCGTCGTGAGCGGTGAGGTCTTCGATGTATGCGTCGACCTGCGCGAAGGCAGCCCTACCTATGGCCAGTGGGAGGGCGTCATCCTCTCCGCCGAGAACAAGCGCCAGTTCTTCGTTCCGCGCGGCTTCGCCCACGGCTTTCTCGTGCTCTCGGATACGGCGGAGTTCTGCTACAAGTGCGACGACGTGTACCATCCTAACGATGAGGGCGGCTACATGTTCGACGATCCTGCCTTCGGCATCGAATGGCCGCAGGTCGATTGCGACATCAACCTGAGCGAGAAGGACCGCAAGCATCCCGCGTTCAAGCGTGATTAGGCAAGGAGCAAGACAGATGACAGAAGAGTTCAAGCCCACGAACATCATCGTCACGGGCGGTGCGGGCTTCATTGGCAGCAATTTCGTGCACTGGGTCATCGACAACCAGCCCGGTGTGCACGTCACGGTGCTCGATGCGCTCACCTATGCAGGCAATCTAGATAACCTGACCGGTTTACCGGAGGAACGCATGACCTTCGTGCACGGCGACATTTGCGACGCCGAGCTCGTCGACAAGCTCGCCGCGGATGCCGATGCCATCGTGCATTTTGCCGCCGAAAGCCACAACGACAACTCCATCCTCGACCCCACGCCGTTCTTGAAGACCAACGTCGAGGGGACCTTCACGCTTTTGCAGGCGGCGCGCGAACATGACCTGCGCTTCCACCACATCTCGACCGACGAGGTCTACGGTGATCTCGCGCTCGATGATCCGGCGCGCTTCACCGAGGAGACGCCGTATCATCCCAGCAGTCCCTACAGCTCGACCAAGGCGTCGAGCGACATGCTTGTGCGCGCCTGGGTGCGTACCTACGGCGTGCGCGCGACCATCAGCAACTGCTCGAACAACTACGGCCCGCGCCAGCACATCGAGAAGTTCATCCCGCGTCAGATTACGAACATCCTGTGCGGTATCCGCCCCAAGCTCTACGGTGATGGCCTCAACGTCCGCGATTGGATTCACACCGAGGACCACTCCAGCGCGGTTTGGGACATCCTCACCAAGGGCGAGATAGGCGAGACCTACCTCATCGGTGCCGATGGCGAGAAAAACAACATCGACGTTCTGCGTGCCATCCTGCGCGAGATGGGCAAGGACGCCGACGACTTCGACTGGGTCAGGGACCGTCCGGGCCATGACCGCCGCTATGCCATCGATTCCTCCAAGCTGCGTCGCGAGCTCGGCTGGAAGCCCATCCACACCGACTTCGACGAGGGCTTGCGCGATACCATCGCCTGGTACGAGGGCAACCGCGACTGGTGGGAGGACGCCAAGCAGGCGACCGAGGCCAAGTACGCCAAGCAGGGGCAATAGGGGTAACCAATGGGCATCGACGACCTCACGTTTGACGAGCGCGGGCTCATCCCATGCGTCGTGCAGCAATACGACACGGGCGAGGTCCTCATGGTCGCGTGGATGAACGCGGAATCTCTCGAACTCACGCGTACGACGGGAACCACCTGGTTCTGGTCTCGCTCGCGCCAGGAGCTTTGGAACAAAGGTTTAACGAGCGGAAACATTCAGACCGTCAAGGAGCTGTATTATGACTGCGACGGGGATACGCTTCTCGTCAAGGTCGATGCGGCCGGGCCTGCCTGCCATACGGGCGCTACCAGCTGCTTCTATCGTAAACTAGACATCGAGCATGATTAACGGACGGCGCGTATAGCCATCCGAGGAAAGGGGCAGGCGCAATGTCAGATGCATTCGCCGACGAGTTTGGCGTGATAGGATCGGCTGCGGCCGAGGCGAACAAGGACTACGTCCTCAAGACCGTGCAAGAGCGTCACATCCACTTTATCCGCATGTGGTTCACCGACGTGCTCGGCCAGATGAAGTCATTTGCCATCACGCCGAGCGAGCTCGAGACCGCCTTCGACGAGGGCATGGGCTTCGACGGTAGCTCGATCGAGGGCTTCGCGCGCTCGACCGAATCCGACATGATCGCTCTCCCCGATGCGAGCACCTTCCAGGTGCTTCCCTGGCGCCCCAAGGACGACGGCGTCGCCCGCATGTTTTGCAACATCCTCACGCCCGAGCGTAAGCCCTTCGATGGTGACCCGCGTTACGTGCTGCGCCGTATGCTCACCAAGGCCGCGCGCATGGGCTACACGATGAACGTCGGGCCGGAGCTCGAGTACTTCTACTTCAAGAACGCCTCAACGCCCGAACCCATCGACTATGCCGGTTTCTTCGACCTAATCGCTGATGATATGGCATCCGACCTGCGTCGCGACACGATCTTGACGCTCGAGCAGATGAGCATTCCCGTCGAGTACTCGCATCACGAGACCGCACCCTCGCAGCAGGAAATTGACTTGCGTTATAGTGATGCCCTCTCGATGGCGGACGCCGTCATGACCTACCGTCTCGTCGTCAAGGAAGTCGCTCTCAAGCACAACGTGCATGCGAGCTTCATGCCCAAGCCGATTCGCGGTGTCGATGGCAGCGGGATGCACGTGCACATCTCGCTGTTCCGCGACGACGAGAACGTATTCTTCGATGCCAATGACCCGCTGGGGTTCGGCCTGTCGCAGACGGCCAAGCACTACATCGCCGGCTTGCTCAAGTACGCGCCCGAGATGACGCTCATCACCAACCAGTACGTGAACTCGTATAAGCGCCTCATCCCCGGCTTCGAGGCTCCCGTGTACGTGACCTGGGCCAATCGCAACCGCAACGCCCTCGTGCGCGTGCCGCTGTACAAGCCTGACAAGGCGAATGCCGCGCGTTTCGAGTACCGCAGCCCCGATCCGGCGTGCAATCCCTACCTGGTGTTCGCCGTGCTCTTGGGCGCGGGTCTGCGCGGCATCGAGGACGAACTCGAGCTCGAGGCCCCGCTGACTGAGGATCTGTCGGCCATGACCGAGGAGGAAGCGCGTGCTGCCGGCTACCGCATGTTACCCGGCGACCTACATGAGGCCATCGAGCTGTTCGAGAAATCGGAGCTCATGCGCGAGGTGCTGGGCGAGGAAATGCATCGCTTCATCGTCGAGAACAAGCGCGAGGAATGGCGCTCATATCGCTCGCAGGTCACGCAATGGGAGATCGAGCGTTTCTTTCCGATTCTGTAAGGCGTGATAGGGGATAGGATTATGCATCGCAAACGCGTGCTGTACATACAGGAGGGCATGCAGGCCTATGGGCGCCTGGCGCGTCTGACAGCCGAGCTCGATGCCGAATTCGAGGTCGTTTCCGCGGATGCCGCCGCACGCGGGCTCCCGGCTGTCGACCTTGTCGTATGTCCGACGCTTGGCATGCATCGCGACGCGTTTGCCGACTTCGAACAAAGGCTGCGCGCGATCGAGAACGTCGCGCTGCTGTTCGTGGTCGACCCCGACGCTCTCAAGACCTTGCGCCTTCCCGCCCACCTGCGTGCCGATTTCGCCCTGTCAACGTCTACGGACGACGAGCTGCTCATTCGCATGCGCCACTTGCTGTGGCCGGGCGAGGAGATGGCCAATTCCGATTTCATCACCGTCGATTCGATGGTGATCAACCTCTCGACCTACCAGGTGCTCGTCGATGGCAGCCCCGTCGACTTCACCTATCTCGAGTACGCGCTGCTCGCGTTTCTGGTGACGCATTCGGGGCATGTCTACTCGCGTGATGCCCTGCTCTCGCGTGTTTGGGGTTTCGATTACTTTGGCGGTTCGCGCACCGTCGACGTACATGTGCGACGTGTGCGTTCCAAGCTTGGCAACGATCTTGCCTCGCACCTCCGGACTGTCCGCGGCGTCGGCTACATGTGGGAGTAAGGCTCGCCTGCTGCGCGGAGCTGTCCAGGATAATGAGACAATTGCTCTGAGCAACTGTCTCATTGCGACACTTTCCTAGACGTCCACGAAGGCGTACTCGATTTCGTCATGGAGGCGCTGGCGCGTCTGCTCGATGCGGTCTTTCTTGAGCTCGCACTCCCAGATGACGACGACGTGCCATCCCTCACTCTCGAGTTGTTCCTTGACGCGTTTGTCGCGGGCCTTGTTGCGCGCGAACTTCGCCTCCCAGAACTCCACGTTGCTCTTGGGCTTGCTCGCGTACTTGCAGCCCTCGTGCGCGTGCCAAAAACAGCCATTAATGAACAAAGCGAGTTTCCTACCCGGGTACGCGATGTCGGGATGTCCTGCGCACTTCTTCCAGTCACAGCGGTACCCCGGCCAGCCCATCTCGCGCAACATCTTGCGCACGATGAGTTCCGGCTTGGTGTTGACGCGCTTGTTCGCGACCATGACGTTATGCACTGCCTCGCTTACCATGCGTTCCATGATACTGCACGAACCTGCGCCGTAATGTCCCAAGTTCGCGGTACTATGGGGACACTGTTCGCGCACCTCGCCCGAAAGGCTGGCCATGTCTAATCGATCGATTGCCGTCATTGACGGAAACTCCCTGCTCCATCGCGCGTTTCACGCCGTTCAGTCGCCCATGAACGCGCCTGACGGCACGCCGACCAACGCCGTCTTCGGCTTCATGCAGATGCTTCTGAAGATGATCGAGGATTATCGCCCCGACGCCATCATCTGCGCCTGGGACGTGCACCGTCCCGACTGGCGCATGAAGCTGCTCGAGGCGTACAAGGCACAGCGTCCCCCCATGGACGAGTCCCTCGCCGTGCAGTTCCCCATCATTCGCGGTCTGCTCGAGGCGATGAACATCCCGTGCATCGCGATGGATGGCTACGAGGGCGACGACATTCTGGGCACCATGGCGGCACGCGGCGAGGCAAACGGCGATCGCGTCTACCTCATCACGGGCGACAAGGACGCCTACCAGCTCGCGAGCGAGGCGACAAGCATCATGACCACGCGCAAGGGCATGTCCGACGTGGTCATCTACACGCCGGAAAAGGTCGTGGAGCGCTATGGCATCCCGCCTTGTCTCGTCCCCGACTTCCTCGGCCTCAAGGGCGATTCGAGCGATAACATCCCCGGTGTTCCCGGCGTTGGCGAGAAGACCGCCGCCAAGCTGCTCGCCGAATGGGGCTCGCTCGATGATGTGCTCGAGCATGCCGACGAGATCAAGGGCAAGATGGGGGAGCGCATCCGCGAGCATGCGGAGGATGCGCGCATCAGCCGCGCGGTCGCTACGATCAGGCGTGACGCACCTGTCGAGCTTTCCCTCGATGACGTCCAGTTCCCGAGCTTTTCGGCCCAGGAGGTGAGCGAGGCCTTCGGGGCCCTGCACTTCAACCGGCACCTGCGTGCGGTGCTCGCCTTGTTGGGTGACGATGCATCGACTGCGGCGGCCATGCCCGAGCCCAAGGTCAAGCTGAGCTATCACATGGCACGCGACGCCGAGTCCTTCGTGAAGGCGGCGGTCAAGGCCGGCCGTCGGGTCGCGGTTGCGCTCGATGAGCCAGCCGAGCAGTCGCTCTTCGCCCAGGAGCCGCTGATCGTCTTTTCTGACGGAGCGGGCCTTGCCGAGGCAACGGTGAACGCGGCCGCGCCACTCATCGGTCACGTCCTCGCCGAGGGCACGTTGGTGGGCATCGACGTCAAGCATCTTCTACGCAAGGTGTTCACGCCCGGCCATCCCGCACACGAGCTCGACACGATTTTCTCCGCGCAACTCTTCGACTGTAGCCTCGCCGCGTATCTGCTCGATTCGGGTGGGAGCTACCTGACGAGCGAACTTGCCGAAAAGTACCTTGACCTGGTCAAGCCGACGGGTCAGGACGCTCCCAGCGATGGCCGGTTCGAGGCGGCTGTCGCCGAAAGCCTCGTCGACATACTCACGGCAAAGCTCAAGGAGGACGATTCCTGGAACCTCTACTGTGACATCGAGATGCGCCTCATGCCCGTCCTGCTTTCGATGGAGCGCTTTGGCGTGGCCATCGACACGAATGTCCTCAAGGACATCTCAGCCGAGATATCCGGGCATATCGAGGAGTTGCGGTCGCAGATTATCGAATTGGCGGGGGAGGATTTCAACATCGACTCGCCCAAGCAGCTCGGGCGCATCCTGTTCGAAGTGCTCGGTCTGGATACGAAGAAGTCGAAGAAGAACCGCAACGGCTGGTCCACGAACGCCGCCGTTCTCGAGAAGCTACGCGAAGACCATCCGCTACCGGACAAGGTCATAGAATACCGAGAGCTCACCAAGCTGCGCTCGACCTATCTCGATACGCTTCCGATGCTCGTGGATCGCGAAGACGGGCGCATCCACACGAGCTTCAACCAAACCGTCACGACGACGGGCAGGCTGTCGTCATCCGATCCCAACCTGCAGAACATTCCCGTGCGCACCGAGCTCGGCCGCCGCATCCGCGAGGCCTTCGTCGCGCCGGAAGGCGGCGTGTTCCTCTCGGCTGACTACTCGCAGATCGAGCTCAGGTTGCTCGCGCATCTTTCGGGAGACGAGGGTCTTATCGATGCGTTCTTGAGCGGGGAGGACTTCCACGCCCATACGGCCTCGGACGTCTTTGGCGTGTCGGTTGACGAGGTGACGCCCGAGATGCGCAGTCGCGCCAAGGCGGTCAACTTCGGAATCGTCTACGGGCAGCAGGCGTTTGGTTTGGGTCAGACCCTGCATATCCCGATGGCCGAGGCGCAGGAGATGATCGATCGCTACTACGAGGCCTATCCCAAGGTGCGCAGCTACCTCGACGGCGTTGTCGCCAAGGCACACGAAGATGGGTACGCGACGACCATGTTCGGGCGCAAGCGGCACATTCCCGAGTTGCGCAGCTCGAACGTGAACCTGCGTCACTTTGGCGAGCGCACGGCGATGAATCATCCCATGCAGGGTTCTGCGGCAGACATCATCAAGCTCGCGATGATTCAGGTTAACAAGCGCCGACGTGAGGAAGGTCTACATGCGCACATGGTCCTGCAGGTGCACGACGAACTTGACTTCGAGTGCCCGCTTGACGAGGCCGATGCTATGGCTGCGCTTGTCGCCGATGTGATGGATCACGTGGTCGAGCTCAAGGTGCCGCTCATTGCCGATGTGCAGACCGGTCCCAACTGGGCCATCGCACATTAGGACTCATATATTTGCCTGAAGGCGGAGGGTGGCATGCGCCGGAGCTCCGAGGCCCAGTCGCTCCGGTCGCACGTCACCCTCCGCTTCATATGCGCGCAATGCAATTGCTTCTGCGCGAATGCCAGAAAGGCCGCCTCTTGCGCAGGGCGGCACACTAGGCTTGGCGACCGTTGGGGAGGGTTACCAGGTGCGAAGGCGCAGCCATTGGGCGGCGCTCGAGGAACTCTCGGCAATCGTCAGCAGGTTGTGTGCGGTGATGTAGCCCGCACTGTCTTGCGGCAGCTCGCCTCGCCATCCCTTGTTGTGGTACCAGCTGCGCGCGTTGAAGTACGCCTGCAGACCGGGGTTCCTGAAGCTGTATCCCATGCGTGCGTACGGCTCGTTGCGCGCGATGCAGAGCTCCGCGTCATTAAGGCCGAGCGCGCGCAGTTCGGCGACGCTGTAGGCCTTCTCGCTCGAGTTGGGGATGACGTAGCCGTCGTGCAGGGTGACCGAGCCCGTGAGCGTGCGCCCATTAGCTGCGACCATGGAGACGTTGACCGCGCCATTGCTGACGCCCGGGCCGTTCAGGTTACTGCTGCTCGAGCCGCCGCCCGTGTTGCCACCACTCGTGGAGCCACCGGCATTGCCGCCGCTGGACCCACCAGAGCCTGCGTTGCCCGATGACGTGCCACCCGAGTTGCCGCCTGTGGTCGCACCGTTCGAACCTGCGCTCGGACCGGAATTTCCGCCCGTAGCCGAGTTTTCGGGTGCGCTGGTGCTCGGGGTCGTCGCATCGGGCGTGGTCGTCGGGGTAGACGCGTCCGGCGTCGTGGTCGTGCTGCTCGCTTCCTTCCACTTCGCGTACAGCGTCAAATCTTGCGTGATATCGACGGGAAAGCTGACCTCGTCGTTGTAGTTGGTATCGTAGTACCAGCCGTCAAAGACGTAGCCGGGACGCGTGGGGTTGGCGGGGCGCTCGAGCTTGCCATTGTCGAGTATGTACTGGTTGCCGATGACGGTGCCGCCATCCGTGTCAAAGCTCACGGTCTTCGTGTTGTTTGCCGGGTTCGAGAAGAAGATTCCGAATGCCACGATGCAGCAGACGACGAGGACCGCAATGACGATGGCGATGACTCTCCTTCTTCCGCCTGCGTTGTCGTTCGTGACGGCTGCCGCATCGTAGCGCGAACTGCGTCGCGGTCGGGGCGTGGGACCGGTGGCACCGCCGACGGCGGTGGGCGTCGCCGCAGCGAGGTCATCGATGAGGATCGGGGCGGTGTCGTGCGGCGATGGGGAACTGACGGCTCCGGTCATGCGCGTCCTGCTCGCGGCAGACGAGGCGCGCTCCTCGACCGGAATCTTTCCGTCTTCGTTTGCCGGGCGCTTGATGGCGGGAATCCTGCCGGTCGTGCCGGTTCTGCGACGCGGTGTGGGAGCCTTGCCCGACGTGCCGGATGACGTGGCGTTGATTGGCGTTCCAGTGGTCGCACCTGACGTGGGGGACGTGGCCTCGCGCTTGGGCACGCGCACTTCCCAGGGGCGCTCGATGGGCGTGGTCGGCTCGTTGGCCATGTCCGACGGGAGTTTGATGACCTTGCGGTCGGAGTTTTTCCTGGCGGATTTTCCGGCGTCCTGCATCTGGAGCGGTGACCCGCATTCCGAGCAGAATTTCGCACCGTGGATGTTACTGAAGCCGCATATGGCGCAACGCATCTTTGCTCCCCTGTGTCTGTCTAGGCTGCGTGTAGAGTAGCATGTTCGTACATATACTTGAACCCGGGTATTTTCCCTCAAATTCGCATGGCATTTCAACCGGTATTCGTGACGTTCTGGAAAACGCACAAAATAAAACGTGGATGTGCGTCTTTATTGCAAACTCGCAAGCAGATGAATGCTCTTATGGGGTACAATATATCGTTGCGTGCGGAATAGGCCGCACCGTGATGTTTCTGTTGGCCCCGAGTAAAAAGCGTTCACCACGACTTATTCGCGGGCCCCGAAGGAAGGGGTCCTCTTGAGCGTAATCAAGAATCCTACCGTCATCGATGCAACCGAGATCTCCGACGAGGAGATGAACGCCCTCATCGATGGCACCATCAATCCGTTTGACGAAGGCGACCTGGTCACTGGCACCATCGTGAAGCTCGACCGCGACGAGGTCCTGCTTGACATCGGCTTCAAGTCCGAGGGCGTCATTCCCGTGCGCGAGCTTTCCATCCGCCGCGATGTCGATCCGTCCGAGGTCGTTAGCCTGGGCGACCAGATCGAGGCCCTCGTGCTCCAGAAGGAGGACAAGGACGGTCGTCTCATCCTCTCCAAGAAGCGTGCCGAGTACGAGCGCGCCTGGATCAGCGTCGAGGAGAAGTTCAACAACGGCGAGAACGTCGAGGGCGAGGTCATCGAGGTCGTCAAGGGCGGTCTTATCCTCGACATCGGCCTGCGCGGCTTTCTGCCGGCATCGCTGGTCGACCTGCGCCGCGTGAAGGACCTGTCCACGTACATCCACTCCACGCTCGAGGCCCGCGTCATCGAGATGGATCGCAACCGCAACAACGTCGTGCTCTCCCGCCGCGTCGTCCTCGAAGAGGGCCGCAAGGCCGAGCGTGCCGAGGTCCTGGCCAAGCTCGCCAAGGGTATGCACCTCAAGGGCGTCGTCTCCAGCATCGTTGACTTCGGTGCCTTCGTCGACCTGGGTGGCATCGACGGTCTGGTTCACATCTCCGAGCTCTCCTGGAGCCATGTCAACCATCCTTCCGAGGTCGTCAAGGTCGGTCAGGAGGTCGAGGTCGAGGTTCTCGATGTCGACATGAGCCGTGAGCGCATCTCGCTCGGTCTCAAGCAGACCACCGAGGATCCGTGGCGTACGCTTGTCAAGAACTATCCCGTCGGCTCCATTGTCGAGGGTACGGTCACCAAGCTCGTCCCGTTCGGCGCTTTCGTCGAGCTGGGCGATGGCATCGAGGGTCTGGTGCACATCTCCGAGATGGCATCCCGCCACGTCGACGTCCCGAGCCAAGTCTCCAACGTCGGCGATCCCGTCCAGGTCAAGGTCATGGACATTGACATGGATCGTCGCCGCATCTCGCTGTCGATGAAGGCCGCCGCCGAGACACTTGGCGTCGAGATCGAGGTCGCCGAGCTCGAGAAGCCCGAGACCGATGACGAGCCCGCTGGCGATGTCGAAGAGGTCGTCGCCGAGGAAGTCGTGACCGAAGAGCCCGCGGAAGAGTAGAAAAAGGGCTCAGCTTGTCTAAGATTCTTCTTGGCATGAGCGGTGGCATAGATTCGTCTGTTGCCGCCTGGATTTTGAAGCGTGACGCTCACGAGGTGGTGGGCGTCACGCTTCGCTTTCATGGTAGTCCGCAGCGGGACGCCGCGATCGAGCGCGCGCAAAGCTGCGCCGCAATGCTCGGCATCGAGCATCACGTCATCGACTTGCGCGACGAGTTCGCCCGCATGGTCAAGGACTACACCACACGCGAGTTCGAGGAGGGACGTTTTCCCAATCCCTGCACTGTCTGCACGCGCGACCTCAAGATGGCCACGCTCTTCGAGCAGGCACAGGCCTTTGGCTGCGAGCAGGTCGCTACCGGTCATTATGCCCGTGTCACCGAGGACGTGAACGGCTTTCAGCTGCTGCCCTACCAGCTGCGCAAGCCTCTCGACCTCTCCAAAGACCAGACGTACCTGCTCTACGCGCTTTCGCAGGAACAGCTCGCGCGTCTCGTCTTTCCGTTGGCGGACCTGTACAAGGGCGTCGTGCGCCGCATGGCGATGCGCGCCGGTCTCATGCGCGTCGCACCGGTCAACGACGGTCAAGGCGAGCCGTGCTTTTACGATGACGAGGGCTTTGTCACGTGGCTCGAAGGCGAGGGCGGCCTGGAGCGCGATACGGGCGACATCGTCTATCTCGGGGACAATTCCGTTCTCGGCACCTACGAGGGTCAGTATCGCTTCGCGCCGGATCAGAGCCTGGGGACGTTTGCCATCGCGCATGAGGTGAACGGAGAAGACGGTGCGGCTTCTGATGAGACAGATGGACAGGGCATTTGTCTCATTGAGGATCAAATGAGACAAATGCCCTGTCCATCTGTCTCATCAGAAGAGGAGCTCTTCGCCGTCTTCAAGGACGTCACCAGCCATCGCGTGTATGCTGCGACGCGCGCTGTTGCGGGCGCCGAGATGTGCTTGTTGCGTGATGTACATTGGACGTCCATTGAGCCTCCCGAGGGCAAACGCTCCTGTCGTGCGCGTATCGCGTATGACCGCAAACCCGTGCCCGCGCAGGTCGTATGCAGCGAAGACGGCGTCGTCGTCGCCTTTGGCGAGCGCGTGGGTGGCGTACGCGCCGGACAGCCCGTCGTTTTGTATTCGGATGACCTCGTCTTGGGCGGGGGCATCGTCGCCGGCTAGGCACGTGCGGGAGAATCGAGTCGCCCATGGTTGACCTTGAGCATATGTCGCCAGCCGGCCGTGCTGCGGCCCTGCGCGCGATGCGACGTCAGGCTGGTCAAGACGAGCTTGCGATTCGTGCCGGGCTACGCGCGGAAAACGAGGACGATGACGGATATGATCCGTACTCGGACTACGTGGACATGCTGTCCCGCGGTTCATGCGAGGAACCCGAAGCCGATCCATGGAGGTAGGAGCGTCATGTATACGGTCATGGTGACAGGCGGCATTGGGTCGGGAAAGTCGAAGCTCGTCGAGTTGCTCTGCGAGCGCGGGGCCGTCTCCATCGACCTTGACGAGATAAACCGCGCGCTCATCTCCGGTAACGCCATGCTCATCTCCGAGCTCGCCGCCCGTTTCGGCGAGGAGATTCTCGACGAGGACGGTGCCGTCATCCCCGCACGGCTGGCTCACGTGGCCTTCGCGAGCGAGCAGGCGACGCATGACCTCAACGCGATCTCGTTTCCCTACATCATGCAGGCTGCCACCAACTACATCCTCAACGTCGAGTGCGCGCCCCGGACCGATGCGAAGATTCTCGTCGTCGAGGTGCCGCTACTCACCGAAGCCCCTGATTTCGCCCGGCTTGCAGACGAGGTGATTGCCGTGACGGCTCCCTCCGACCTGCGTCTCGCACGTGCCGTCGCGCGGGGTATGGACGCTTCCGATGTGCTAGCGCGCATGCGGGCACAGCCAACCGATGCCGAGCGCGTCTTGATTGCCGACACGGTATGTGAGAACATATGTTCGATTGAAGAACTCGGCGATTGGGTCGATGCTTGGTACGACGAGCGCATGAAGATGCTCGGGAATCGGGAGAGCTAGACATGGACAGCGCGCAGAGTGCCCGCATCAACGGCCGACGCGAGCAAGGAAACCCCTTCAAGTGCGTGGCCCCCTACGAGCTTTCGGGCGACCAGCCCCAGGCGGTCGATCGGCTCGTGAGCGGCGTCGAGGACGGCATGCGTTACCAGACGCTTCTCGGTGTTACGGGCTCGGGCAAGACCTTTACCATGGCCAAGGTCATCGAGCGCCTGCAGATGCCCACGCTCGTGCTCGCTCCCAACAAGACGCTTGCCGCCCAGCTCGCAAGCGAGCTCAGGGAGTTCTTTCCCGATAACGCCGTCAATTATTTCGTGAGCTACTACGACTATTACCAGCCCGAGGCGTACGTTCCCCAGACCGATACCTACATTGAGAAGGACTCCTCGATCAACGAGGAAGTCGAGAAGATGCGCCATGCCGCCACCTCGGCGCTGCTCACACGCAAGGACGTCATCGTCGTCGCATCCGTGAGCTGCATATACGGCATCGGCTCGCCGGAAAACTACGCCGAGATGGCGGTCTTCGTCGACCGTGACGTCCCGCTTGACCGCGACGAGTTCATCCATCGCCTCATCGACATGCAATACGACCGCAACGATTACGAGCTCGAACGCGGTACCTTCAGGGTGCGCGGTGACAGCATCGACGTGTTCCCGCCTTATATGGACAACATGCTGCATTTCGAGTTCTTCGGTGACGAGGTCGAGGAAATCATCGAGATCGATCGCATCACCGGCGAGGAGGTCATGAGCTATTCGTCGACACCCATCTGGCCCGCCTCGCATTACGTGACCAATCGTCCCAGCGTCGAGAAGGCGCTCGTCTCGATTTCGGATGAGCTGCGCGAACGTCTGGATGACCTCAAGAAGAACGGCAAGTTGCTCGAGGCGCAGCGTCTCGAGCAGCGCACCTCATACGATCTCGAGATGCTCGAGACCATGGGGTTTTGCACGGGCATCGAGAACTATTCGCGGCATCTGGACGGACGCGAGGCCGGCGAGCCGCCTTACACGCTCCTCGATTACTTCGGGGGCAGCGATTTTCTGACCTTCATCGACGAGAGCCACGTGACCGTGCCGCAGGTACGTGGCATGCACGAGGGCGATCGTAGCCGCAAGATCACGCTCGTCGAGCATGGGTTTCGGCTGCCAAGCGCACTTGACAACCGTCCGCTGCGTTTCGACGAGTTCGAGCAGCGCATTCCGCAGTTCGTATTCATATCGGCCACGCCGGGTGATTACGAGGAACGCGTGAGCGAGCAGACGGTCGAGCAGATCATTCGCCCCACGGGCCTGCTTGATCCCGAAATCGTCCTACGTCCCACCAAGGGCCAGGTTGACGATCTGCTCGCCGAGATCCAGGAGGTCGTCGCACGTGACGAGCGCGTGCTCGTCACCACGCTCACCAAGAAGATGGCCGAAGAGCTCACCGATTTCCTCCTCGACCAGGGCGTGAAGGCGAATTATCTGCATAGCGACATCGGCACGGTCGAGCGTGTCGAGATCTTGCGCGAGCTGCGCATGGGCAGCTTCGACGTGCTCGTCGGCATCAACCTGCTGCGCGAGGGCCTCGACTTGCCGGAGGTCAGCCTCATCGCGATTCTCGATGCCGATAAGGAGGGCTTCCTGCGTAACAAGCGTAGCCTCATCCAGACCATCGGCCGCGCCGCCCGCAACGTGAGCGGTCGCGTCATCATGTACGCCGACAACGTGACCGACTCGATGCGCATCGCCATCGACGAGACGGCGCGTAGGCGGCATATCCAGATGGCCTACAACGAGGAGCACGGCATCGAGCCCAAGACCATCCGCAAGGCGATCTCCTCGATCATGGACGAGCTTTCCGAGGGAAAGAGCGCCCAGGAGATATCGACGAGCAAGGCGCTTGCCGATGACATCGCGCTGCTTGGACGCGACGAGGTGCTACGCATGATCGACTCGCTCGAGGAGCAGATGGCCGAGGCTTCAGAGGCCCTCGATTTCGAGACGGCGGCGCATTTGCGCGACCAGGCGGTGAGCTTGCGCGCCAAGGTCGAGAGCACCGACGAGGACGACGCGCTGGCCCGTCTCAAGGCCACCTCGCGTCGCGGATCGACTATGGGCACCCGCAAGAACCTCGGCAAGCGCCGCGGGCGCTGAGACGGGCAATCTCGGCGTTCAACGCCATGCTCGCATAGCGTTTGCGAATGAGACAACGTCCCTGGGCAACTGTCTCATTCGCAAATGGCCTTCGTCTGATTACCCGTATACGGTCTCGTCGTAATCCGCTTCGTGCCTGCCGCCGCATGCGGCGCAGAAGACGGGGCTTACATGGTCGACCACGCGCTCGTTGTAGGCGCGGGCGTGTCGCTCGTTGCAAACTGGGCACCGTGTCCATTCAACATGCGTTTTGCCCGCTACGATGATTTCTCGTGCCGTTGAAACTTGATGATGCACGATGCGATAGACCGGCTGCTCTCTATATGCTGTGTGATGCACGACATAGCCGGTCTGGGGTTCCGGACTGGTCGTCGCGTTTGCAGAATCCGCCGGGAAGGGGATAGACGGCGCCCGTGATATCTCGTCTGCGTGGCCATCCGCCTCGTCAGGGGCAAGCGACGGCTCGTCGAGCGCGTCGCCCGTCTTGCTCGTGGCGTCTTCGCCGACGAGCGTGTCATCGCCGGGTGCGGATATGATGATGCCGGCGTAGGGGTCAGACTGTTCGGATTGTGCGGTAGGCCGCGATGGGGGCGAGGTGTTGCCATCTTGCGCCGGGTCTGCGTGGAGCGCCCACGCAAGTCCTCCCGCGCCGCCAAGAAAGACAATGAGCGAGACGGCGAGAATCGCCGCATCTCGTATCGATCGTGCCCGTGCTGATGCTGTGCGTCCGTTCCTCCTCGAGACGCGCTGCTTCAAGCTACCTCCTAGTTGGTGAAGATGAGCAGGATGATGGCGATGATGATGAGCAGGAACGCAAGGATCTGGAAACGCACGAGCCAGGTGTAGCGGTTTTCCTTGCGAACCATCTTCGCGATTTCCTCGTCGCTCTTGTCCGGATGGGTGAGCTTGAGGTACTGGGCGTAGCTCATGTCCTCGGGGGCCTTTGCCTCCTCGGGCTGGTCGCGCTTGGGTGCTTGGCTGGCTGCCGCAGGTTCGCCTTGGGGTGGTTGCGGTCGCTCGTCGGTCATCATGCCTCCCGTGGTCATACATGGCTCGTACAGTGTAGCGCATGGCACGTGACGCAACGTCCCCTTTCGTCGGTTTTATTGCGGAATGTGATGTATCCTTTACTCAATATGGTACCTTTCTCAGCGGATGATTTCTCAATCAGGAGGACCACATGACCCTGTTGAAACGAGCTCGTCTGGCTCTTGCCACCATCGCGGTGACGATCATCACCTGCGCGTGTCTCGCCGGATGCGGAGAACCCCTCGCGGCGACCTACGACGGAGGCAACGTCCCCGAGGAGACCGTCACCGCCACCATCGAGAACATGCGCACGTACTACGGGCTCACCGACGATGCCGATTGGGCCGAGTTCGTGAAGACCCGTGCGTACGACACGGGAGAGAGCAGCATGCAGACTGCCGTCGAGAAGGCCGCCGCGGCGAACAAGCCCGCCGAGGACGCGACCGAGGGCACGGTCGAGGACATGCGCGAGTACGTCATCGAGCAGATCGTCCGCAGTGAGCTCGTTCAGCGCGAAATCAAGAATAGGAAGATCGAGATCGCCGACGAGGAAGTGGACGCCTACGTCGAACAGCAACGTGCCTACGTCGAGGCCCGCCTCATGGAGGGCGTGTTCGAAAGCGTCCTGCAACGTCAGGGCTACAAGGATCTGGACGAGTACCGCGAGGGGATTCGCGAACAGCTCAAGCAGCTCAAGTTGCAAAACGACGTCTCCACCATCACGACCGATGATGGCCAGGAGATTTCCGGCAAGGCGGCTTGGAGCATATGGTTCGACAAACTCTACGAGGATGCCCACGTGAAGATCAATCCGGCTCCGCAACCGCTATCCTACGCGATCGTCGAGGTCGCCGATGTCCCGGCAGACGACACGGCAGCGGGCGAATAGAACGGGAAACAGGAAGGTACGATTCGAGGAACAGGGGAGCAGCATGTATTCCAAGAAGACCATCAGGGATGTCGACGTCGCCCACAAGCGCGTGCTCGTGCGCGTTGACTTCAACTGCCCGCTCTACGAGGGAACGGTGGTGGACGACACGCGCATTCGCGAGGCGCTCCCGACCATCCGCTACCTGCTCGACCACGATGCGCGCGTCATCATCGCGAGCCATCTGGGTCGTCCCAAGGGCGGTAGCCAGTTCGAGAGCCAGTTCTCGATGATGCCCGTCGCAATGCGCCTCATCCAGCTGCTCGGCCGCCCGGTTTCGGTCATCGGCGGCGAGAAGATCGCCGGCGAAGACGCGCTGTCGGCATCGCTCGCGCTCAAGGATGGGCAGATCATGATGCTCGAGAACCTTCGCTTCGACGATGGCGAGAAGTCTTGTGACCTGCAGTTCGTGCACCGCCTCGCGTCGTTATGCGACATCTACGTCAACGACGCCTTCGGCGCGGCGCATCGCGCCCACGCATCCATCAGCGGCGTGCCCGAGTTCGTCCCGGCCGTAAGTGGCCTGCTCCTCGCCAAGGAGGTCGAGACGCTCACCGCGATGCTCGAGGATCCCAAGAGGCCCTTCGTCGCCATTCTGGGAGGTTCCAAGGTCTCGGACAAGATAGGCATCATCAACAACCTCATGGACATCGCAGACACCATTCTCATCGGCGGTGCCATGATGTTCACCTTCCTCGCTGCCCAGGGCTATTCGGTCGGCCAGTCCAAGATGGAGGCCGACATGGTCGACACGGCTCGCCAGATGCTCGAAACCGCCAAGCAAAAGGACGTCAACCTCGTGATTCCCGTTGACGTCAAGATGGCAGACCAGTTCTCCGACCTCGCTTACACCGAGGCAGTTGACGTCGATGCCATCCCCGATGACATGATGGGCTTGGATATCGGCCCCAAGACGGGCCGCATGTACCGCGAGATCATTCGCGAGGCCGGCACCGTCTTCTGGAACGGGCCCATGGGCGTCTTCGAGTTTCCCTCCTTCGAGCTGGGAACTCGCTGCGTCGCCGAGGCAGTTGCCGCGTCCGACGCGACGAGCATCATCGGCGGCGGCGATTCGGTTGCGGCCATCAAGAAATTCGACTTGGCTGATCAGGTGACGTTCATCTCGACCGGAGGCGGCGCCTCCATGCGCCTGCTCGAGGGCAAGGAGCTTCCGGGCGTCGTGGCGCTGATGGACAAGGAAGCATAGGCGACGGGGTAAGGAGCTGCGTATGTTTGGCGTAAGGCAAGGCACCGGCACGCGCGTGCCGATAATTGCGGGCAATTGGAAGATGAACGAGACGACGGTCGAGGCCGTGACGCTCGCGCAGCAGATATCGTTCGAGTCCGACAAGGGGTGGGAAGCGGTCGAGGTCGTCATCTGCCCGCCGTTCACGGACCTCAAGTCCGTCCTCAACGTGCTCGTCTTCGACCATTCGAGCATCAAGCTCGGCGCTCAGGACGTGTTCTGGGAGCCCGATGGCGCCTATACGGGCGCGATTTCTGTTTCGATGCTCAAGGAGCTGGAGTGCGCGTATTGCATCGTCGGTCACTCGGAGCGACGTGCGTATTTTGGCGAGACCGACGAGACGGTCAACAAGAAGATCAAAGCGCTGCTCGCGCAGGGTATTGCGCCCATCATGTGCTGCGGCGAGAGTCTTGACGTGCGCGATGCAGGCGATACGCTTGCCTTCATCGGCGAGCAGGTCCGTCTTGGCTGGGCGGGAGTGGGCGAGGAGGACATCGCCAGGTCCGTCATCGCCTACGAGCCCGTCTGGGCCATCGGGACGGGCCGCGCCGCGACGCCCGAGCAGGCACAGGAGGCATGTGCGCACATCCGCTCCGTCGTCGCCGACTTCGCGGGCGCGGATGCGGCAAGCAGCATGCGCATCCTCTACGGGGGGTCGATGAACGAGGGTAACGGCGAGCTGTTCTTGCCACAGCCGGATATCGACGGCGGCCTCATTGGTGGCGCCTCGCTGGATGCCAAGGCGTTTTCGACGCTCGTCGAGATGGCGCTCAAGACGAAGTAACCACATGACAGATGACGATCGTTTCCGGGGCAGCGTTGGTTGCCCCGGATCGTTATAAGGAGCTCGTGACATATGAAACCCGTCCTGTTGGTGATCATGGATGGCTTCGGCTTGGCCGAAGACGGTCCGGGAAACGCCATCTCGCTTGCCCGCAAACCCTATCTCGACAAGCTGTGGGAGACGTGTCCCCATACGACGTTGGGGGCATCGGGACGTGATGTCGGCCTTCCCGACGGCCAGATGGGCAACTCCGAGGTCGGTCATCTGAACATGGGAGCCGGACGCGTCGTGCACCAGGAGCTCACGCGTATCAACGACGCGTGCGAGGACGGCAGCATCGAGCAAAACGAGATCCTCATCGAGGCCATGGATGCCGCCATCAAGATAAATCACCCCATCCATCTCATGGGATTGCTCTCCGATGGCGGTGTGCACAGCAATATCGAGCATCTCGAGGCCCTCATCGAGATGGCGGCCAAGCGCGGGAGTCGCGACATTCGCATTCACGCCTTCCTGGACGGTCGTGACGTCGATCCGAAGAGTGGTGCCGGTTTCGTCCAGCGCATCGTCGACTTCTGCGATCACATCTTCAACGATTACAGCGGTGCCCAGGCCGAGATCGCGACCATATCGGGTCGCTACTATGCGATGGACCGCGACAAGCGCTGGGATCGCGTCCAGCAGGCATGGAACGCGATTGCCATCGGCGCGGGTAAGGGCTTTGCGCGCAACCGTCCCGTTGGTGCCGTCGAGGCGTCCTACAAGGTGGATATCACCGACGAGTTCGTCATCCCGACGGTCCTCAATCATCGTGGCGTCAACGATGGCGACACCATGATCTTCTTCAACTTTCGTCCTGATCGCGCACGCGAACTCACGCGTGCCTTCGTGGATAGGGACTTCGATGGCTTTCCGCGTCCCAACGTGGCCGATGTCAACTTCGTCTGCCTCACCGAATACGATCCGACTATCGATGCGCCAATCGCCTTTCCCAAGGCGTTCCCGGACAACACTCTGGCAGACCTGCTTGCCTCGCAGGGCTTGCGCCAGTTCCACATCGCCGAGACCGAGAAGTACGCGCATGTCACCTTCTTCTTCAACGGCGGTGTCGAGCAACCCAAGCAGGGGGAGGAGCGCAAGCTCATCGCCAGTCCCAAGGTCGCGACCTACGATTTGCAGCCCGAAATGTCTGAACCACTCGTCACCGAGGCGCTCGAGCAGGCGATTAACGATGACGCGGCCGATGTCTACATCGTCAACTACGCCAACTGCGACATGGTTGGCCACACGGGCGTGATCGAGGCTGCGACCGCTGCGGTCGAGGCAGTCGATCACGGACTGTCCCATGTGGTCGAGGCGATTCTCGCCAAGGGCGGCGCCGCGCTCATCACGGCAGATCACGGCAACGCCGACAAGATGCTCGCCGATGACGGGACGAGTCCGTTCACGGCCCATACGACGGCGCGCGTGCCGCTCATCTTGGTGAGTGATGACGAATCGCTCGGCCTGGCCGACGTAGCGGAGGCCCGCCTGGCCGACGTAGCTCCCACGCTCATCGATTTGCTCGGAATCGACAAGCCCGTGCAATGGACGGGAAATTCACTGTTGACCCGCGGATAGGAACTGTTAGAATGTCTAACCTGTGATGCGCGTTGCGCATTGCGTACGTAAGGAAGAAAGGCAATTCGTGGACGCGATACTCAATGTGATGCACTCTGCGCCGTTTATGTACATCGTCCTTGTCCTCTGGGCGATTTCGGCAATCGGGCTCATCATCTTCGTGCTCATGCATTCGGGCAAGGGCACGGGCGTTTCCGAGGTCATCGCCGGCAGCATTTACGGCACCGACACGGGATCCAGTATCGTCGAGCGCAATCTTGACCGAATCACGGTCATCTTCGCGGTCGTGTTCATGGTATCCTTGCTTCTCCTGATGATTTCCTTTCCCACGGGATCGGTTCATTAGTCATCAGGGCTATTTGAAAAGTCGGAGTGGCGGAATGGCAGACGCGCTAGCTTGAGGTGCTAGTGTCCACTTTACGGACGTGGGGGTTCAAGTCCCCCCTCCGACACCAAGTAAAACGAGACCCGCTCAGGCGGGTCTTTTTGTGCCTACAAGCGGTTTTTGGGCAAAAAGAAGAGGACCCGCCTGAATGGATGAGAGGAGAAGGCGGGTCCTCACAAGGAGGGATGCGACTAAGCGTCGCGACTGATTCGTGTGCCGAGTCAAATAGCTTGTTTTGACGAATCAGGCGGGTAAGTTGGGGAGACCTTCCCGCTGACATGCAATATACGCGCTTCCCATATGCAATGGGGCAAATTCGCAGACTCGCCACATTTTTTTAACTTATCTGTTGCTTTTTACCCCGGTTTGTGTAGACCCTGTGATGAAAGCCATGGATTCCATATCTTGATAATCTCTCAAGACTATATCCTAGATGTTGATAATTACTGATAGCCCCGTCTATTCACGTTTCCGCAATTCCCATCTCTCCACAAGGTTCTCATAAACGCGAAGCGTAGAGAGCCCTGCATGTGCATGGGGAGGCTGCTCCGCTTCGACGGTCGCTTCCCGACAGCCCGCTTTGCGGTCTTTACGGCGCGCTCCCTTGCACCTTCGCTTCGCAGTCTCCCCCTGCACATACAACCGCGCTTAGACGAAAAATGCCCTGTCCATTCCCTCATTCGGCCGCATCGAGTGCTATACTTCGCGTCACTGCGTTGATGGAGACAGTCGCATGCCTTCATGAGGTGGAACGCCAGAGACGCGCCCGTGTTGCTGAAAGGGCGCGATGCGTCAGATGCGTGCGAATTCACTCCGGAGCTGCTCGTTGAACGGCATCTGCCCACTAGACGAGCCGGGTGCTCCCGATACAGGGCACAAACGAGCGGGCTGCAGGATGCAGCCAACCGAGGTGGTACCGCGGGTTATCTTGATCCGTCCTCGCATGTCATGCGGGGGCGTTTTTTATTGCCCTCACGTCGTGTGGACGATTGGTCGAAAGGACAAGAGAATGGCGTTGAAGGAAGAACTGGAAGGCTTGCGCGACGAGACGCTCGCCGCCATTTCGAGGGCTGAGACGAGCGACGCGCTCGAGGAAGTGCGCATCGGCGTGCTCGGCAAGAAGGGTTCGCTCACCACCGTGTTGCGCAGCATGCGCGACGTTCCTAAGGAGGAGCGCCCCATTGTTGGCAAGCTCTCCAACGAGGTGCGCGACGTGATCGAAGCGGCGCTCGACGAGCGCAAGACGTTGCTCAAGGCCTCCGAACTCGACGCCCAGCTCGCGGCTGGTGCCGTCGATATCACGCTGCCCGGGCGTTGCATGCCCATCGGCAGCGAGCATCTCATCAACCGCATCATTCGCGAGTGCACCGACATCTTCGCCGGCATCGGCTACGAGGTCGAGGGTGGTCGCGAGATCGAGACCGACTGGTACAACTTCACGGCGCTCAACGCTCCCAAAGACCATCCGAGCCGTTCGATGCAGGACACTTTCTACATCGTCGACAGGAGCGGCGAGCAGAGCGCGGTGCGGGGCGAAAGCGACGTACTGTTGCGCACACAGACATCCGGTACGCAGGTGCACGTCATGGAGGAGCAAAAGCCCCCCATCTACATGATCAGTCCGGGCAAGGTGTACCGCCACGACGTCGCCGATCCCTCGCACCTGCCGCAATTCCACCAGATTGAGGGTCTCGTTGTGGACAAGGGCATCACCTTCGGTGATCTCAAGGGCACGCTCGACTACTTCATCAAGCAGTTCTTCGGCGAGGAGCGCAAGACGCGCTTTCGCGCGCACTTCTTCCCCTTTACCGAGCCGAGCGCCGAGGCCGATGTCTCGTGCGGCATCTGCGGTGGCGAGGGGTGCCGCTTCTGCAAGCACACGGGCTGGGTCGAGATCCTGGGCTGTGGCATGGTGGATCCCAACGTCTTCGAGAACGTCGGCATCGATCCCGAGGTGTATACGGGCTTCGCCTTCGGCGTGGGCGTCGAGCGTCTGGCCTGCCTCAAGTACGACGTGCCCGATTTGCGCATGCTGCTCGAAGGAGACATGCGCTTCCTGCGTCAGTTCTAGCCCGCAACGTTCGCAATAGATAAGGAAACCACCATGCTTGTTTCATTGAAATGGCTCGATACGATGGTCAAGGTACCCGATACCCTGCAGGATTTCTGCGACAGGCTCGACCTGACCGGAACCGGCGTCGAAGGCGTCGAGACCCTGGGGGCAGATCTCGAGGGCGTGAGGATCGGTCTGGTCAAGACCTGCGAGCCCCACCCTGATAGCGATCACATGCACGTGACGACCGTCGACTTCGGCGATGGTGCCGAGCCGACGCAAATCGTGTGCGGAGCACCCAACGTGCGCGCGGGCCTCAAGGTCGCCGTCGCGACCATCGGCACGGTTCTGCCCGGTGATTTCAAGATCAAGAAGTCGAAGCTGCGCGGTGTCGAGAGCTGCGGCATGATTTGCTCGGAGCGCGAGCTCAACCTGGGCAGCGATCACGATGGCATCATGGAGCTGCCCGATGACGCGCCGCTGGGCGAGTCGTTTGCCGCCTGGCGTGGCCTTTCTGACACGGTGCTCGACCTCGAGATCACGCCGAATCGCCCCGATTGCCTCTCGATGAAGGGCTTTGCCCGCGAGGTGGGGGCGATGTACCACGTGCCGTGGCACTATGATCCTCCCTGTGACGTGCCTGGTCCCACCAATGCCGAGGACGTGCGCGATTTGGTCTCGGTCGAGATCGACGATCCCGAACTGTGCCCGCGCTACACCGCCCGCATCATTCGCGACGTGAAGGTCGGTCCCTCCCCGCAATGGCTCGTCGAGCGCATCACGGCTCTAGGTGCCCGCCCCATCAACAACGTCGTCGACGTGAGCAACTATATCCTCTTCGAACTCGGCCAGCCGCTACACACTTTCGACCTGCGTGCCTTCCCCAAGGGAGCGGACGGCAAGCATCATGTGGGCGTGCGTGCCGCGCGCGATGGCGAGAAGTTCACGACCCTCGATGGCGAGGAGCGCACGCTCACCAGCGATATGGCGCTCATCACTGATGGCGAAAATCCCGTCGCCCTCGCGGGCGTCATGGGCGGCCTCGACAGCGAGGTCACCGAGACGACCACCGACGTGCTTCTGGAGAGCGCGACCTTCTCGACGGCCCACACGAGCCGCACCTCGCGCAATCTCTCGCTCGTGAGCGAGGCGTCCCTGCGCTACGAGCGTGGCGTGGACGCGAGCACTTGTGACGAGTATTCCGCCATTGCCGCGGCCCTCATCGCCGAGGTCGCAGGCGGTACCGTGTGTCTCGAAGTGGTCGACGAGTATCCCGTTCGCACAGAGCGCGCGCATCTCACGCTGCGCCCCAATCGCCTGCGCGCGCACGTCGGCGCCGACATCAGCGATGAAGAGCAGTTCCGTATCCTCACCGATCTGGGTTGTGACGTCGAGGGCAAGCCTGGCGATGAACAGGTCGAGGTCATTGCTCCGACTTTCCGTCCCGACCTCGTCCGCGAAATCGACTTGTATGAAGAGGTCCTGCGCATCTACGGCATGGACCGCATCCCCTCGACGCTTCCGGGTGGCGCACATGCCGGTGGACGCACGCCTGACCAGCAGCGCATCGAGTTGATGGCCCAGACGCTACGCGCCTGCGGTCTGAACGAGACGATGACCTATTCGCTCGTCTCGAGCGACGACATGGAGAAGCTGGGCATGCCCGAGGAGGGACGCGGCGAGGCCGTCGAGATCATCAACCCGATGAGCGGTGAGCAGTCCGTCTTGCGTCGTAGCATCATCCCCGGCCTGCTGCGCAGCGTGGCCTACAACCAAAGCCGTGGCGTCTTCGATATCCAGCTCTTCGAGCGGGGCGTCGTCTTCGGCGCGGCCGAGGGGCGCAAGTCTCCCAAGGAGCGTACGTTGCTCGCCGGCGTGCTCGCGGGCTCGTTCACGCTGCCCGGTTGGAACCAGACGGCGCAACCCATCGACTTCTTCGATGCGAAGGGCATCGTCGAGAACCTCATGCGCGAACTTTGCGTGCAAAAACTCCAGTTCAAGGCGCTTGATCCCGATGAAGCCCCGTGGCTGACGCCGGGCCGTGCCGCAAGCGTCATCGCCGGTGGCCGTGTCCTGGGTTGGGTCGGGGAGATTCACCCGCTCGCATGCCAGGCGTTTGACGTGGAGGGCACTGTCGCCGCGTTCGAATTCGACGTGCAGCAGCTGCTTGGCGTGACCGAGTACATGCGACCCTATGTCGACGTGCCGGTCTATCCGGGTATCGAGGTCGACCTCGCGATTGTCGTCGACGAGGACGTGACGGCAGAGCGCATCGAGCAGTGCATCACGAGCGCTGGCAAGAAGGGTCCCTTCGAGAGCGTGCGCCTCTTCGATGTGTATCGCGATGATGATCGTGTGGGCATGGGCAAGAAGTCCATGGCATTCAGAATCACCTACCGGGCGAATGACCGCACCCTCACGAGCGAGGAAGTCGAGAAGGCCCACGAGCGTATCGTCGCCAAGGTCATGAAGGCGACGGGCGGCGAGGTGCGCAGCTAATTCGACGTATGGCTCCTGTCGCTCGCTATCGCAGGTATTTGTAGAACGCGGCGCAGGAACCTTCGCTCGAGACCATGCACGGGCCGATGGGATGCTCCGGGCTGCAGGCTGTGGCGAACAGGGGACACTCGCTCGGGTCCATGACACCGCGTAGCACATCGCCGCAGCGGCAGCCTTTCGGCTCGATCGTCGGCTCGACCACGGGCGCGAACTTGGCAAGCGCGTCGAAGGCCGCGTATTCGTCACGTAACTTGTATCCCGAATCGGGAATGAGGCCCAGGCCACGCCACGTGGCGTCACAGGGCTCGAACGCTTCGTCGATGGTCGCCTGGGCATCGACGTTGCCCTCGTCCTGCACGCCGCGGCGGTAGTCGTTGACGATTTCGGCTTCGCCACGTGCGAGCATGCGCAGCAAGATCGCGATGCCGCCGAGCAGGTCGATGGGCTCGAATCCCATGATGCATCCGGGAATCCCGTAGCGTTGGGCCAAGAACTCGTAGGGTGTGCGCCCGATGATCGTCGAGACGTGGCCGGGCAGGATGAGCGCATCGATTGCGACCTCGGGGTCGTTGACAAGTGCCTCGAGGGTATGGGGTACGGTCTTATGCGCGGCAAACACGCTGAAATTGTTGACACCAGCGAGCTTGGCACGCTTGATGGTCGATGCGATGAGCGGGGTGGTGGTCTCGAAACCCACGCCCACGAAGATAACCTCGCGGTCGGGGTTTTCCTGTGCGCAACGCAGGCCGTCGAGTGGCGAGTAGACGATGCGGATATCGCGGCCCGCGGCCTTCTCCTCGTTGAGCGAGGAGGTGGAGCCGGGCACGCGCGTCATGTCGCCGAAGGTCGTGATGATGACGTCATCGAGGCGCGAAAGCGCGATGACGGTATCGATGTCCTCGTTTGCCGTGACGCAGACGGGGCAGCCCGGACCGCTCACGAGCTTGATGCCGTCGGGAAGTATGCTGCGAATGCCCGCGCGTGCGAGCGCGACCGTATGCGTACCGCAGACCTCCATGAGCCTGATCTTGCCACCGCGCTGCTCGAGCGCTGCCGGGGCAATGTCCTCGATGACGCCTATGAGCTCGTGACCGAGCTTGGGGTCGCGGAATCCGGAGAGGTCGAGCATCAGGCGACACCTTCGCCCATACCGGGATGGTCCTCGTCGATGAGCTCGGGAAACTGTGCGATGAGCTCGAGAGTCTCGTTGGCGAATTGCTCGTCGATGATTTCGATGCCATAACCGGCATGCACGAGTACCCAATCGCTTACCTTTACCTTGGGGACGAGGTCAAGCGCCACCTCACGCGTGACGCCCATGATGTCGACGGTGCCCATCATGAGCTTCTCGTCGAGCTCCTTGACCTGGGCGGGTATTGCCAAACACATGTCTATTCCTCCAAACGCGCATGGGCGACAATCGCCTGCCCGTACGAGATACATCCGTCATTGGGTGGAAGGTTCCGGTTGACGTGAACCTCGAAACCCAGATTACGCAAGCGTTCGCGAAGCTGGGAGGAGAGAATGCGATTGACCATGCATCCACCACTTAGGGCAATATCCTTGATTCCCGTCTCACTACGCGCCCGCACTGTTTGCTCGATGATAGCGCCTGCGAGTCCCTCGTGAAACGTCCGCGCCGTGAGCGGGTGGCCACCTTCGCATTCACGCCAGGCAGATGCCTCAAGCAAGCATGCCGCCTCACCGTCATAGCCGGGATGCGCACAGATGCCTAGGAGCGCGCTCACGGCGTCGAAGAGACGACCGGCAGACGAACACATCGGCGTATTGAGGCCCTTGTCGATCATCTGGTCAAGCAACGCGCGGTTCTCGAGATGTTCGAGGAAGGGCGCGAATTGCGGATTGTCGAGCGCGAACTGTCCGAAGAACGCATCGTCACGCTCGCCATATGCCTTGAGTAATGCGTATGCGGTGCGTTCGGGGTTGAGGATGGCAGCAGCGCCTCCGGGAAGCGCGAAGCTCGGTAGATGCCAGAAGCGCTTGAAATCGCGGCGCGTGGCGATGAGTATCTCGCCGCCCCAGATCGTGCCGTCCGTTCCGTAGCCCGTACCGTCGAGTGCGATGCCGATGACGGGGCCATGCAGTTCGTTCTCGCCGAGCACCGAGGCAATGTGCGCATGATGATGCTGCACTTCGATAAGTGGCAGACCGTGTTCATGTGCGTATTCACGTGCCCATTTGCTTGCGAGATATTCGGGGTGCATGTCGCAGGCAATGACTTGCGGATGCGCATCGAAGAGCCGTTCGTAGCGCTCACGCGCTTCTTCCCATGCGTGCATGGCACCCAGGTGCTCGAGATCGCCAAGGTGCTGTGAGACGTAGGCTCGCTCGCCGTCGAGGAAGGTGAGGGTCGCCTTTTGCTCGGAGCCGGTGGCAAGGATGACGGGTCCCTCGTCTCGCTTTGCAAGCAGGGGCGCGGGCGCATATCCGCGCGCGCGGCGTATCATTTGCTTTTCGCCATCGGCGTCGATGCGCATGACGGAGTCATCGTAGCGTGCGACGATCGCGCGGTTGTTGCCGAGAAAGCCATCGGCGATGTGTCCGAGTGCATCGAGTGCCTCGTGGTCGGTGGCGACGATGGGCTCGCCGCTACGATTGCCGCTCGTCATCACGAGGGGCGTGCCGAGCTCGTGCAGGAGCAGATGCTGCAGGGGCGTCGCCGGAAGCATGAGCCCGATTTCGGGCAAGTCGCCGGCGACGTTCGGGGCGATGGGGGAGCTTGCCGTGCGCTCGAGCAGCACGATGGGACGTGCCGGGTTTTCGAGCAATGCGGCTTCCCGCTCGCTCACCTTCGCGTACGCGCGGGCCATGTCAAGATCGTGCACCATGACGGCAAGCGGCTTGGTGGGACGACGTTTGCGGGTGCGCAGGCGGCCGACGGCATCTTCGTTGCATGCGTCGCATGCTAGATGCCAGCCGCCCAGTCCCTTGATCGCGAGCACGTCGCCTGCACGTAGATGCTCGCAGGCTTGCGCGATAATTGCATCGGACTCTTCCCGTGTGAGATGTCGTCTCTCGAGGACCAGCGCCCCGTCATCGTCAAATCCACTCTCCGTATCAGCTCCTGCGTCCATGAAGAAGAGCCGCGGTCCGCAATCGAAGCAGGCATCGGGCTGCGCATGATAGCGGCGATTGGTCACGTCGGCGTACTCGGCGGCGCATTGAGGGCACATCTCGAAAGCGCTCATGGAGGTCACGGGGCGGTCGTAGGGGAGGTCCTCGATGATGGTGAAGCGAGGTCCGCAGTTCGTGCAGTTGATGAAGGGGTAGTGGTAACGTCGGTCCTGCGGGTCGAAGAGCTCGCTTACACAGGCGTCGCAGGTGGCGAGATCGGGACTGACGAGCGTGCTCGTATGCTCGTTACGTGCTGATGCGCGAATGGAAAAGTCGGGAAGGTCCTCAAGCGCGCTTGTCTGCGATGAGATTTCAAGGATGCGAGCGGCTGCAGGAGCATCATCAACGAGCGTTTTCTCGAATTCGTCCAGTACGCCGTCATCCTCGTGCTGGATTTGAATCTCGACGCCGTGGGAGTCATTGAGCACCCATCCGGTGCATTTAAGCGTGCGGGCACAGCGCACGACATGGGGCCTGAATCCCACGCCTTGTACGATGCCATTGAGATGTATCCGACGTGCCCGCATGTACCGCCTTTCATGTAATGACGAGTGTACCATGCACGCCCTTACGAAACGCAAACGCGCGGTCAATGGGCGGTGGCTTGAAGCGCCCGGCCAATCGACCTATTCTGTCAACAAGACTATTTCGCGTACGGAGTGACATATCATGAAATCAGCATTGGCACGGCACCTCCTTCTCGTTCTCTGCTCTGCGCTCGCGCTCATCGCGACCCTTGGCTTGGGCGCGTGCGGTGCGCAGCAGGAAGCCGGCTCCATTCGCATCGGCACCATGCCGACCGAGGACATCTTGCCCATGTGGGTTGCCGAGCAAGAGGGACTCTTCGACGAGGCGGGCGTCAAGGCCGAAATCGTCGTCTTCGATTCCGCCCAGAGTCTTTCGGCGGCGCTGACGGCCGGCGAGGTCGACATCGCGATGACCGACCCCATGCGTGCGGTTAAGCTCTGCGAGTCCGGCACCGACCTCACGCTCGAGTGGATTACGCTCGGCACGACGCCCGACCAGGGGCGCTTTGGCGTGCTCACGTCTGCTGACAGCGGCATCACCTCGCTTGCCGACCTCGCGAACGGAACGAAGGGCGTGGGACTGGCTGCCAATACGGTTCCCGAGTACGTGTTCGAGCAATTGTGCGTGCAGCAGGGCATTGATCCTGCGAGCATCCCGGTGAGCGAGGTCGCGAGCTTGCCCGACCGCTATGGCCTCGTCGCCTCCGGGCAACTTGACGCCGCGGCGCTTCCGGCATCCATGCTCGCGCTTGGCCAGGCATCCGGATTGGTCTTGCTTGCGGATGACGCGTCGGGCGACAACGTCTCGCAATCGGTCATGGTCGTTCGTACCGCATACGACACGGGCGAGGGGGCAAAAACGCTCGACGCCGTGAGGACGGTATGGGATCAAGCCGCAGGTCTCATCAACGCCGATCCCGAGAAGTATCGTTCGCTGCTCGTCGAAAAGGCGAATCTCAACGAGCAGGTCGCGTCGACCTACGTGATGAGCGAGTATCCGATGGCGCGTACCGCGAACGGTGACCCCGCTTATCCCCCCGCCGAGATTATCGAGCCGGTGCTCTCGTGGATGAGCGCCAAGGGCTATATGACCAAGAGCGTGAGCTATGACGAGTCAGATGGCTCGTTCACCATCTCGTAGACACACGATGCAGGCGATGGCAGCTTCCGCACAGACGACGAGCTACGAACCCCTCACACCGCTCATGGCCGTGCGCCTGGCGGCTCCGCACACGTGGCCCGGCCCCGCGGTGCTCACGACGGTCTTCGGTGGCGTCTATGCCATTGCTTGTGGCTACGTGTTTTCGCCGGTCATCTGGTGTCTGCTGCTCGCCGTCGCGGTTTTTGCGCAATCCGCGGTCAATACCCTGAACGACTGGGCCGATTACCGTGCCGGCACGGACACGGTCGAGAACTCCGACGATCCAACCGATGCCGTTCTCGTCTACAACAACCCCAACCCGCGCTCCGTCCTCGCGCTGGGTCTTGTGTACATGCTCGTTGCGCTTGTCTGCGGAATCACCTGCGTCGTCTGGTCGGGCAGCGCGATTCCGCTTCTCATCGGCGTCGTCGGCGCGCTCTTCATCGTCTGCTATTCGAGTGGCAAGCTGCCCATTTCGTATTTCCCGCTCGGTGAGCTCGCGAGTGGCATCGTCATGGGTGCGCTCATCCCGCTTGCGGACATTTGCGTCTTCGCCGCGCATGCGTATCCGGACGCCGGTCTCTTCGGCATGCCCTGGCCTGTCGATTGGCTGCGCCTCGTCTCGTGCCTTGCCCCATTTGTCATCGGCATCGGCATGGTCATGGCCACCCAGAACAACTGCGATATCGAGCGTGACGTCCCCGTGGGGCGCAAGACGTTGCCCGTGGTGCTCGGTCGCGCACGCAGCGTCATCGTCTACCGCGTCTTCGTCGTGCTCTGGATCGCGATCGTGTTGCATTGTGCGTTCTGGTACTTCAGCGCTGGGTTCTGGGCAGCGTGCGTCACCTTGGTGTTTGGCATCGGCGCGATGCGCTCTTTGCTCACCACGCCGCTCACGCACGAGGTGCGCGGACCTGCGATGGGCACGATTATGAAGGCAAACCTCTTCTTCAACGGTGCCCTTATCATGGCGATGATGGTTTCGCTCATCGGATGAGACAACGTCTCTGAGCGATTGTCTCATTCCTCCGTCTGGATGCGTAAATCCGCTATCATGGGACATCGTGATTGCGAGAAGGGAAAAGCGGTGGCCAAGGAACACGTTCACGGAGTATTCGAATCGATAGCAGATGGCTATGACGCGGCAAACGACCGTATCAGCCTCGGCATGCATCGTCTCTGGAAGCGTGCGTTGTGCGATGCCGCGCTCAAGCCCTGCACGAATACCAAGCGTGCGGGCCTCGTTCTTGACGTGTGCTGCGGTACGGGCGACATCACGGCTATGCTCGCCGAGAAAAACCCCGATGTCCTGGTCTGCGGGCTCGACTTCTCCGCGCACATGCTCGATGTCGCGCGCGAGCGCACGAAAGATTTGCCCAACGTGATGCTTGTCGAGGGCAATGCCATGCAACTGCCCTTTGACGACGATGTCTTCGATTCTGCCGTCATCAGCTTCGGCTTGCGCAACACGCCCGACTACGACCAGGTCGTGAGCGAGATGGTCCGCGTAACAAGGCCTGGTGGCGTTGTCGCCTGCCTCGATGCCTCCGTGCCCGAAAGCGCCGTCATCCAGCCCTTCTACCAGTTCTACTACAAGAACGTCATGACGCTCTTCGGTGGCGGCATCTCGCATCGCAAGGAGTACGATTGGCTCTACGAGAGCACCCAGGAGTTCCTGCGCAAAGACGAGCTCGTGCGTCTCTTCGAGGATTGCGGCCTCATCTCGGCGTGCGTGCGTCCATTCATGTTCGGTGCCGCTGCCTTGCACACGGGTGTCAAGCCGCTATTTAGCGTGCCGTTGGCCAGTGCCGTTGCCGATGCCGTGAAGAACACGGCCCGCGCTCAGGACGATGCGGTCGATGCATAAGCTCGAGTTTCGCGATGTGACGTTGCGCTATGACGATGGGCGTCATGGTGCTGATGGGCTACTCGCACTCGAGAGCCTGAGTCTTGTCGTGGATGCGGGCGAGTCACTTGCCATCATCGGGCCTTCGGGTTGCGGAAAGTCATCCACTCTGCAGATGGCCACTGGGCTTGTACGTCCTTCGAGCGGCGAGGCGCTCGTCGATGGCCAACCCATAACGAAACCACGCCAGAAGACGGCGCTCATCTTGCAGGACTTTGGCTTGCTGCCCTGGAAGACGGTGCTCGCCAACGCCGAGCTTGGCCTCAAGGTACGCGGCGTTGACCGCGAGCGACGCGAGGCGAAGGCACGCGAGGCCCTGGGCCTCGTCGGCCTCGCGGATTTCGCGCATGCTTATCCCGGTGAGCTTTCCGGTGGCATGCAGCAGCGTCTTGCCCTGGCGCGCTCCATCGCCCTCGATGTCGACTTGCTGCTCATGGACGAGCCACTCTCCGCACTCGATGCGCTCTTGCGCGAGCAATTGCAAGACACCCTGCTCGAGCTTTGGCACAAGGAGGGCTACGCGCAACTGCTCGTGACGCATTCCATTGACGAGGCTGTGTATCTCGGGCGGCGCATCGTCGTGCTGAGCGCGCGCCCCGGTCATGTGGTTGGCGTGCTCGACAATCCCGCGATGGGTAAGGCCGCCTATCGCGGCAGTTCTGCATATTACGAGCTTTGCAACGAAATCCGCGCTCTGCTGCGCGACGCGTCGCATGTCCACGAGGACGAGGAGGCGTGTCATGCGTAAGGCCTTGGGATACGTGTGGGGCACCGTCTTCGTCATCGTCTTGTGGTGGGTGTGCGCGGCGCTCATAGGTTCGCCCGCGCTCCCCACGCCGGCGGCGACGCTGCCCGCGCTTGCGGACAACATAGGCAAGATCGCCCCCGAGTTCATGGTGAGCCTCGGTCGCATTCTGCTCTCGATGGCCATCGGAGCGCTTTTCGGCGTGCCGCTTGGCCTGTGGATTGGCCGCTCCAAGCGCGCCGACGCCATCTTCGGTCCCGTGCTCTACGTGCTCTATCCCGTTCCCAAGATCGTCTTCCTGCCTGTGCTCTTCGTGCTCTTCGGCTTGGGAGGGGAGGGCAAGGTGGTGCTCATCGCCATCGCCGTGTTCTTCCAGATGATGGTCACGATGCGCGATGCCGCGAAGAACGTGCCGACGGGTGCGGTCGAGTCCATGCGCTCGCTCGGCGCGGGCAAGTTCGCCATCTATCGCGACGTCATCTTCCCGGCGACCGTCCCCGACTTGTTCACCGCACTGCGCATCACCTGCGGAACGGCTGTCGCGATTCTCTTCATCGCCGAGTCCATGGCCGGTTCGAGTGGTCTGGGTTACTACATCATGCACGCCTGGTCGCTGCTCGAGTACGCACGCATGTTCGCCGGTATCGTTGCCATGGCCTTGCTTGGCGTGCTGCTCTACGAGGCCTTCGACATCGTTGAGCGCCGCCTCACCCGCTGGCGCCGGAGCGCATAGTCGAGGGGCTTACGGTTGTCGAGCGCGTGTCGCTTGCCAATGACTCGCACCCGAAGCTCCGAAATCGCGAGACTGCTGCGGAACTCGTGCGCAAGAGCGGCGCGCTCAAACAGTCCTCGCAAGATCGTCTTGCTATTTCGGAGCTTCTGCTCGTCGGGCAGCGCGACACGCGCTCGGCGGCCAACACACGCGTTATTAGATGTACCATATCCTCATGGACATCGAGATTCCACAGAGCGCTCAGACCATTCTCGACTTGCTCGAAGCGGCAGGCCACGAGGCCTATGTCGTGGGCGGCTGCGTGCGCGATGCGCTCATGGGCCGCGTTCCCAACGATTGGGACATCACCACCTCTGCCAAGCCCGAGCAAATCAAGGCCGCAGCTGCTGATGCAGGCCTCAAGACGGTTGATACCGGCATCAAGCACGGTACCGTGACCGTTATCGTCGATCACGAACCCTTCGAGGTCACGACATACAGAGCTGACGGCACCTATAGTGACGGGCGGCATCCGGATTACATCGAGTTCCTCGATCGCATCGACGGCGATTTGGCCCGTCGTGATTTCACGATCAATGCGATGGCGTATAACCCCACGCGTGGTCTTGTCGATCACTTTGGCGGTCAACGTGATCTCGAGGCGGGTATCCTACGTGCCGTCGGTGATCCGCGCGAGCGCTTCACCGAAGACGCCCTGCGCATCGTGCGTGGCCTGCGCTTTGCCGCACAACTCGGATTTACCATCGAGCCCGAAACTTCGAATGCGATGCACGAGCTGCGAGGTCTGCTTGACGATATCGCCGTCGAGCGCATCTGGATCGAGTTCGCAGGCTTGCTCTGCGGGCCATATGCCGTGCCCGTGTTGCGCGAGTATCACGATATCGTCTTCGTCATCATTCCCGAACTCGCCGTCGAGTACGAATTCGACCAGCACAACCCCTTCCACGTCTACGATGTGTGGGAACATACGCTCCATGCCCTCGAGGCCGCACCGCCTGACATGGACGCGACCGTGCGTCTTGCCTTGTTGCTCCATGATATCGGCAAGCCCCATTGCCTGGTCATTGACGAGGAGGGCCGTGGCCGGGCCTTGGGACACGATAAGGAAGGCGAGCCCATAGCTCGCGAGGTGTGCAAGCGTCTCAAGCTCTCGCGCGCTCAATGCGAGACCGTTACGCATCTCGTCGCCCATCACATGTTTCACATACCCGATACCGAGAGGGCCATGCGTCGCTTTCTCGTGAGACACGGAGAACGGCACGCGCAGGAGCTCTTCGCCATACGCCGTTGCGACAAGATTGGCCTCGGACACGAGCAACCACCCGACAACCCCATGAGCGTGGCGTTTGCCAAGGCGGAAAAGCTCATGGACGAACAGCTCAACGCCGAGCCCGTCTTCGGCATCAAAGATCTTGCCGTTAATGGATTAGATTTGATTGAGCTTGGCATGGAGCCCGGTCCGTCCATTGGCAATGTGCTGCAGACACTTCTCGAAGCTGTCGTTGACGGCGACGTGTCCAACGAACGCGAAGCACTCATCGCGTGCGTTCAACAATTGATCACTAGATAACTATGCTCTGGCAGGCCGTCGAGCGGAGGTCTAAGGGAGCGCGCCGTAAGGATCGCGTAGCGGGCCGTCGGGAAGCGACCGTCGACGCGAGGCGGCCTGCCAGCGCATGCCGCGAAGCGCGCCGCAAGGACCGCGAGGCGGCCTGCTGGCATGCGCCGCGAAGCGGGCTGTCGGGAAGCGATCGCCGAGGTTCGTCCGTCGTGCGTCATCGCGATAAACTGTCGCTGATTCGCTCCGTCACTTGCGCTAGAATCGGGGGTTACGTGTCAATGAAAGGATGTCATCATGGCTGACAAGAGCAAGCAGGTTCGTTTCAACATCCAGGCAAGCCCCGATCGCATGTGCGGCGTCTACGCCAATGCCTCGATCGTGAGCACGACCAATGCCGAGTCGCGCATCGACTTCCTCTACGTCGACCATGCCAACAAGCAGGGCGATGATGTTCCAGCGCACCTCGTGGCACGCGTCATCATGCCCACCACCGCGCTTGCCGACCTTTCGGAGACGCTCTCCAAGCACCTTTCCAAGCATCTCGAGCAAGGGATGTAACAGCCCAACGAAGCAAGACACAACCAAGAGAGACTGAAATGCCTGATACGCCAAACTACAAGCACACGATGAACCTTCCCAAGACCTCCTTCAAGATGAAGGCGAGCTTGGCTCAGCATGAGCCGGAGCGTCTCAAGAAGTGGGAGGAGATGGACCTGTACTACCAGATTCTCGCCAAGAACGAGGGTCACGAGTCCTATATCCTGCACGACGGCCCGCCGTACGCTAACGGCCCCATTCACATCGGGCACTCGCTCAACAAGATCCTCAAGGATATCATCGTCAAGTACCATGCGCAGCGCGGCTACTACGCGCCCTACGTCCCCGGTTGGGACTGTCATGGCCTGCCTATCGAGAACAAGGTCGAGGAAGAACTCGGTCCTGAGAAGATGGCAAAGATCGATGTGCCGACCTTCCGCAAGATCTGTCGCGAGTATGCCGAAAAACAGGTCGATGGTCAGCGCAAGGGCTTCAAGCGTTTGGGCGTTTCGGGCGACTGGGGCAATCCCTATCTCACCTTCAATCCCGAGTACGAGGCGGGCAACATCGAGGTTTTCAAGGATTTGTACCTTTCGGGGGCGATCTATCGAGGCCGCAAGCCCATCCATTGGTGCACGCATTGCCACACGGCGCTTGCCGAGGCAGAGATCGAGTATGCCGACGAGGTGAGCCCGTCCGTTTTCGTGAAGTTTCGTTTCACCGAAGTTCCCGAAGCGTTCAAGCCGGTCATGCACGATGACGCTGCCATGTCGGTCATCATCTGGACGACCACGCCGTGGACGCTTCCCGCCAATGCTGCCGTGAGCCTCAGTCCGGACGCTGAATATGTGGCCGTGCGCGTACGTGGTGAATACTTCGTACTTGCGCGTGAGCTTCTGGAAAGCGTCGCCGAGAAGGCTGGCTGGTCGGGCTACGAGGTCGTCGAGAAGAACGGTGAGCCCTTCGTGGTCAAGGGCGTTGACCTGGCCGGTGCGACGTACAAGCATCCCATCCATCCGGATATGACGGGCACGCTCATCTACGGCGACCACGTCACGCTCGACACGGGTACTGGTGCGGTCCACACCGCCCCCGGTCATGGTGCCGATGACTACGAGGTTGGCCTCAAATTCAACATTCCCGTTCTCATGCCCGTCGATGATGACGGCAAGTTCATGCAGGGCGGCGGTCCCTGGGCGGGCAAGGATGCCGTCGAGAGTAACGAGGATATTATCGCCTGGCTCGACGAGGACAACGCACTGATTGCACGCGAGGACATCTCGCACTCGTACCCGCACTGCTGGCGCTGCAAGCGCCCGGTCATCTTCCGCGCGACCACGCAGTGGTTCGTTTCGATGGATAAGACTGGCCTACGCGAGAAGGCACTCGAGCAGATCAACGATAACGTGCGCTGGATCCCGGCATGGGCGTCTAACCGCATCGGCTCGATGGTCGAGGAGCGACCTGACTGGTGCATCAGCCGCCAGCGCTATTGGGGCGTGCCCATCCCGGTGTTCAAGTGCAAGTCATGTGGCGAGATCGTCGCCAACGAGGAAAGCTTCGATGCCGTCATCGAGCTGTTCCGCACGAAGGGTGCCGATGCATGGTACACGACCGCGCCGGAGGACTATCTGCCCTCAAGCGTGTGCTGCCCCAACTGCGGCAGTCATGAGCTTGAAGGCGAGAAGGACGTGCTCGACGTGTGGTGGGAGTCCGGCGTCTCGCATACGAGCGTGCTGGGTACGCGTCCGTACCTGCATCGTCCGGCAGACCTCTACCTCGAGGGCTCCGACCAGCATCGCGGTTGGTTCCAGTCCTCGCTGCTCACGAGTGTCGGCGCGTATGGCGATGCCCCCTACAAGGCGGTCTTGAGCTGCGGTTTCACGGTCGACGAGAACGGCCGCAAGATGTCGAAGTCCATTGGCAACGTCATCGACCCCATCGAGGTCTGCGACGAGTTCGGTGCCGACGTGCTGCGCCTGTGGGTCGGTTCGGTCGACTACTCGCAGGACATGTCCGTGAGCCGTAACATCTTCGAGAGGACCTCGGACGCTTATCGCCGTATCCGCAACACCTTCCGCTACTTGCTGAGCAACCTCAACGACTTCACCAACGACGACTACGTTTCGGCTGACGAAATGCTCGAGTTCGACAAGTGGGTGCTTTCCCGCCTGCAGGCCCTCGTCGCCGAGACGACGCAGGCCTTCGACGAGTACCGTTTCCATAACGCGTATCGTGCCTGGTATGACTTCATCGTGAGCATCTCGTCGGAGTACTTCGATGCCGTCAAGGATCGCCTGTACGCCGATGCCGCCACGTCCGTCGAACGTCGCAGTGCGCAAAGCGTGCTCGCCAACATGCTCGAGGCTATGGTTCGCCAGCTCGCGCCCATTTTGGCCTTCACCTGCGACGAGGTCTGGGAGAAGTTCCCCGAGGGCATGATGGAGGAAGGCCGCGTCGCGGCCGTCGCGCTTGCCGGTTGGCCCGTTGAGGATGACTTCGCCCCGCAGCTGCCAGCTACCGAGCGCGAGGAGCTGCTCGCATCCTATGAGGTCGTCATGGAGGCGCGTGACGCCGTCATGAAAGCCATCGAAGAGGCACGCAACGACGGGTTGTTCACGAAGAGCCAGGAGGCTGCCGCGACGATCATGGGTAACACCGGGCTCATCGAAGCGCTTGCCGCGCATGGTCTCGATACGCTTGCCGAGATCTTCATCGTGTCAGACGTCGAGCTCGAAGAGTCCGATGATGCCGATGGCTTTGTCGCCAGCGTCTCGCAGGCGCCCGGCGAGAAGTGCCCGCGTTGCTGGAACTACCGCGAGCTTGGTCCGGACGGTCTGTGCGAGCGCTGCCACGAGGTCGTCGCCGCTTTCGACATGCAAGTCGACGAGTAACGGGCATTGTCACGTAGCAAGACATTCGCGCTCTTCGTTCCCATTGTCATCGCGATGGTCATACTCGACCGTCTGGCCAAGGGCTGGGCGGTCGACCATTTGCGCCAGGGCGTCACGGGTCCTGAGTTCGGGCTCGTCGATCTCACGCTTGTGCATAACAAGGGCGCGGCTTTCGGTATGGGACAGGGCGCTGGCATCGTCTTCGTGGCGCTAGCGGTCGTGATTTGCGTTGCGGTCGTCGTATGGCTCGTGGTTGGCAAACGTCATGGTGCGCTCGAGGTCGTCTCGCTTGCTCTCGTGGTCGCCGGCGGGATCGGCAACTGCATCGATCGCCTCACGACAGGCTATGTCGTCGACTTCATTCGCCTCACCTTCATTGACTTTCCGGTCTTCAACGTCGCTGACATATGCGTGACCTGTGGCGTCGTGCTCTTCCTCATTGCGCTCATTCGCATCGAGTTCGCGTCGGGAGCGGATGCCAAGACGGGGGAGGGGCGATGACGAGCATCTTCGACCACGAGGTGGGCACTGACGAGCAAGGCACGCGTCTCGATGCCTTCGTCGCAGGCTTAGGCATCGACGAGCTCGCCTCGCGCTCGGCGGCCGTGCGGCTCATCGAGTCGGGACGTATACTCGTCAACGGCCAGCCCACGACCAAGAAGCGCATCGTCATCGCCGGTGATATGGTCCATATAGAGATTCCCCCGCGCAGCGGAGAGAACGCCGGTCTCGAAGCTGCCTATGACATACCGCTCGACATCCGCTACGAGGACGAGCATCTTATCGTGCTCTCCAAGCAGCCCGGCCTCGTCTGTCATCCCGCACGCGGGCATTACGGTGACACGCTCGTGAACGCGCTCGTCGCTCATTGCGGAATCGGCAATCTTGCCCAGGTGCAGGGTGAGGACAGGCCCGGCATCGTGCATCGCCTCGATCGCGACACGAGCGGTCTTATGCTCGCCGCCAAGACCGATCTGGCTGCCGCACGCTTGCAAGATGGCATCCGCGCGCGCAACATCGATCGTCGTTACATCACGCTCGTGCATGGCAACTTGGGTCATGACACCGGCATGATAGACGCGCCCATCGCACGTCATGTGACCGACCGCACGCGCATGGCGGTGAGCGATGCGCCAAACGCCAAGGGCGCGATCACGACCTTCGAGGTGCTCGAGCGCTTCGAGGCCGGTCGTGTCGATGATGGCTACACGCTCATCGAATGCCATCTGTTCACGGGACGCACGCACCAGATTCGCGTGCATATGGCCTACACGCAGCATCCCGTGGTGGGCGATCCGCTCTACGGACGCGCGGCGACGGCGAAGGCCCGCAATCGCAACGTCGCAGAGCAAAGCGAGATGGGCCTTGACCGGCAGTTCCTGCACTCATGGCGTCTTGCCTTCGAGCATCCCATCACGGGTGAGGAGCTGAGCTTCACCGACATGCCGCCGCAGGACCTGCAGGCGATACTCGATGAGCTTGCCGACCGCTCGATGGGTCGTACCGCCTATGGTCGCCAGTTACTGGGGTAGTTGTTCGCGCGCAGGAAAACCGTCTCGCTTCGACGCTCGCTTCCCGACAACCCGCTTCGCGGTCTTTACGGCGCGCTCCCCTGGATCTTCGCTCGACAGCTTCCCTGCTCGCGAATCAGATAGCGCAGTCTGGGCAGGCTATTTTGTCTTAACTCCCACCACGATGAAGCGCTCGTCGGCAGTTCCGTAGCTGCAGGTCGACAGTGCGAGCAGGTCGTCACCGTAGGTGGCGCTCACGCCCGTCTCGTACATGGATAGTTGCTTGATGTTGGCAACGTAGTCGCTGAACTGCTGCTCGGTGAGCTCGCCCACCTGATCCCAGTAGCGATACGGGTTGGGCGTGGTCAGGTCCTCGTACCAGCAGCCGAGCAGCTGATAGCTGCCAAATCCGGTCGCTCCCTCGATCGTGTTGTACTCGATGACGTGGCTCATGCCGAATTCCGGGTTATCGAAGTTGCGCAGGCTCGCGAACATGCTGCCGTCGTTCATGTTGTGGCCGTAGATGATGGCGCTGTTGCCATCGAGCAGGCAGCCCTTGCCCAGAAACGGCGTGCCGGCGGCGGATTCGTTGCCCTCGAAGTTGCGATGCAGGTAATACTCGGGGTCATTGGGCGTGTACATGACGGGATAGTCGATGCGCGTATCGGCCACGCTCACCCAACCCACGCAATTGGGATTGTCGGTCACGAGCGCATTGGGATTGCGATCGTACTCCTCGGTGATGGCGTTGAACTCGTTGTTGGCAGTCCAGTATTTGCTGACCTGCATGAAGATGAGCGCCACGCATGCGATGACGACGATGACGCAGATGATTTCGACGATGAGCAGCGCGCGGCGCTTGCCCGGCTTGCCGTCGTGTTTGCCTTGAGCCATGTCTAGTAGTTCCCCTCGAAGAAGTCGGCGCCCGCAGGGAGCTCGTAGCCCTCGAAGTACGCCCCGAAATCCATGTCGAGATACGAGCAGAGGTTCGCGAGCTCGACCATCGTGTTGTCGTTGACGGGGATGCCCTCTTCGCGCAAACGCAGCTCGTTGAAGTGCTCCTTCTCGCCATGCGTCCAGATGCGCTCGGCATCGAGCGCCACGGGACTGTCGCGTAGCTTCTGGAGATATTCGGAGAGATGCGTCCTGATTTCGGCCGGATCGCCGAAGATGGCGGGGTCGATCACGATGAAGCCATGGCAGATGCCCGTCTTGTCATCGAACGTGCAGCATTCGTCCGAGGTGTTGCCCATCGAGAGGATCGACGAGAAGAGCTCGCAGACCATGCCCCAACCGTAGCCCTTGTGACTGCCTGTCTTCTCGCTCGCGCCGCCGAGCGGCATGATGCCGCCGCCGTTCTTGCCGACGATGTTGGCGAGCACGTCGGGGGCGTCGGTGGTGGGCATGCCCTGCGCGTCGAGCGCCCAGACGGGTGGCAGGGGCTCGCCGTTCTTGTTGTAGATTTCGAGTTTGCCGCGCGTGACGACGGAAGTCGACGCATCGAACCAGAAGGGATAGGGGTCTGCCGGCGCGGCGATGGCAATGGGATTGGAGCCGAGCATGGCCTGGCGGCCGAAGGTGGGGACCATGATGGCCTCGGAATTGGTGCAGGCGATGCCGATGAGGCCTTCGTCGCAGGCCATCTTCGTGTAGTAGCCGGCGATGCCAAAGTGATTGCCGTTGCGCACGGTGACCATCGCCATGCCGCTTTTCTTGGCCTTCTCGATGGCGAGGTCCATGGCGAACTTCGAGATGATCTGGCCCATCGCGGAATGCCCCTCGATGGTTGCCGAGACGGGGGTCTCGAAGACGACCTCGGGTCGTTCGTCAACGTGGATCGTGCCCTTCTCGATGCCCTTGTGGTAGCGCACCATGCGCTGCATGCCATGACTTTCGATGCCGTAGAGATCTGCGGTGAGCAGCACGTCGCTGATGACGGCGCTGTCTTCTTCCGAAAAGCCGAAGGTCCTGAAGACGTCGTCGCAGAACTTGTTCAGGGTTTCGTATTGCCAGTTCACGTAGGGCATGTGCTTCCCATTCTCTCGCGCGGGTACGTGCCCTATAAGATACTCCATTCGGGTCGGTTGGCACAGGCGCTATATGAGCTGGACGGCGTTTTGTAACCTTTCATCCGATGACGACGAGGAGCATGCCGTCGCGTACGCCGATTTCGAAGCGCTCGTGTGTGGTGACGTTGCTCACGCCCAGGGGCATCGCGTTCGTGAAGGCCGCATCCTCGAGCTCCCATTGCAGACCGCGTTCGATGACGCCGTGGGCGGCATCTCCGAGGGAGAAGACGGATACGCGCGTGCCCGGCGGGGCAGCGAAGCTCGCGGGACTCGCGTCGGGGGTGACGAGGTGGACCTGCTGGGAACCTCCGAGCAACGTGCCGCGCGCCCCTCGCTCGCGCAGGAAGGCGAGCGTCTGGATGTTCGCGAGTTCGTGGCCCACGTCTCCGCCGAGTGCGCAGTGCAGCACGAAGCTCTCGTACCCGCGAGCCAGTCCCTCCTTGCAAGCGTAGACGGTGTCGGTGTCATCCTTCTCGCATGGCAATTCGATGCGCTCGCATCCGATGAGCGAGACGAGCTCGGGGCTCAAGCTGTCAAGGTCGCCCACGAAGAGATCGGGCTCGAGGCCGGCAGCGAGACAATGGGCAAAGCCGCCGTCGACGGCGATGAGGAAGTCGCCGGGCTTGACAGGGGATGGAGACGGGGGTGTCGTTGCTGCGCTCATAGTCCTGTGCTCGCACGAAAGCGTCACTGGCGCTTTCGGCTCGTACGGAAATCGCTCAGCAGCGACGCCCCCGTCTCCATCATCGTGTTTCGCCAGCAGCGCAACCTCTCCGGGTCCGGCGCAGACGATGTGGCAGACGCCGCTCATGCCCGCTCGCCTTCGTCGATGAGGGAGCGTAATTCGCGGCTGGCCGCCTCGATATCATCGGCGGCGATGATGGCGGAGACGATGGAATAGCCGGCGAGCCCCATTCCAAAGAGCCCGGGGATGGTCTGGGCGTTTACGCCACCGATGGCGACGACGGGAATGTCGACGGATTCGACGACCTCGCGCAGCTCCTCGATGGTCAGGACACCGGCCTCCGGCTTGGTCGCGGTGCTGGCGACGCCGCCGACGCCCAGGTAGTCCGCGCCCGCCCGCTGCGCGGCCTGTGCCTCGGCGACACTTGCCGCGGACACGCCGACGATGGCGTCGGGGCCCACGATTTCGCGCACGCATGACGCCTCGAGGTCCTCCTGTCCCACGTGCACGCCTGCCGCGCCGATCTCGACGGCGATCTCGGGCTCGTCGTTGATGATGAGCGGGATGTCGTGCTTGTCGCAGACGCGCTTGACGCGACGTGCCAAGTCGACGAATTCCGAGCGTGAGGCGTGCTTCTCGCGTAACTGGACGAGCGTGACGCCACCTGCGCAGGCGGCCTCGACGGCCTGCTCGAGGGTCTCGGTCGACATGAGGTCACGGTCCGTGACCAGATAGAGCGTGTAATCGATGACGGGTTTCATGGTCGTTCCTCCGGGTTGGCCTTGTCGTTCGAGACGATTGCTAGAGAGTCGTGCGCTTCCAGATGCTCGATGCGCGGAGCGGGTCGAACACCTGCGTTCCATGTCCGAGCGCGAGTGGCTGCACGAGCGCGCGGGCGATGAAGTCATGCGCGTCGCGGACCGCGTCGACGAGTGGCTTTCCGCAGGCGAGGTTGCAGGCGATTGCGGTCGAGAGGCAGCAACCGGTGCCATGGTATTCACCCGGTAGACGCGGCGAGACGAACTCGTGGATTTCACTGTCGGTGTAGAGGCGGTCGACGAGAAGCTCCGCCTGGTCATGGCCGCCCTTGACGAGTACCGCCCGAGCACCCGAATCGAGAAAGGCACGTGCGGCTTGTCCCATGCTCCCGGCATCGTGCGCCTCGACACCCGTGAGCTCGCCTGCCTCGGGTATGTTGGGCGTCACGAGCGTCGCGCGGGGGATGAGCGTATCGCGCACGAGCTCGAAGACGCTTGCCTGCGTAAGTGTCGCTCCCGAGGTGGCGACGAGAACGGGGTCAAGTACCACGGGCACATCCGGATGCGCTGCGAGGGCGTCTGCGACCGTCTGCGCCACGGCGGCATCTCCCAGCATGCCGATTTTGATGGCCGCGGGTGGCATATCGGCGAAGACGGCGTCAATCTGGGCTCGCACGACGGATGGCTCGATAGTCTGGATGGCGGTGACTTCATAGGTATTCTGCGCTGTCACTCCCGTGATGGCGCAGGTGCCGTGCACGCCGTGGGCCGCGGCGCACTTGAGGTCGATTTCGACGCCCGCTCCGGCGCAGCTGTCCGATGCGGCGATTATGAGTATGGTGGTGTCCATGGCCTTCCCTTCCGGCCCCGCATTACCGGAACCGTCCCTTCGGTCGCGAAATCTCGCCTCTCAGCCACGCTTTCATCGCAGCTCCCGTTGATATTGTCAATGGTACCATGGCGTTTTGCATGTCGGCGGACGGGAACCAAACAATTGCCATCGGCATGCCCCCCGACATGTCGACACGGTCCCGTCACGTTGCTAGCCAAACTTGTCCTTGCATGTGCCTTGCGGCAGAGATAGAATTGGCAAGCTATGCGAAAACGCATGGCAGTAGCTCTTATTTCACATGCGAGGGGAGCCGCCCCGCTAGTGGCCCCGGTGGGGGTTGCGGGCAGCACGGCGATGATCCGAGCAGAGGACTAACGAAAACTGGAGGTTTACCACATATGGCTACGACTGTGTCCATCAAGTCCCTTCTGGAAGCCGGCGTTCACTTCGGCCACCAGACCCGCCGCTGGAACCCGAAGATGAAACCGTACATCTTCGGCGAGCGCAACGGCATCTACATCCTCGATCTCAAGAAGACGCTCTACGCTATCGACGATGCGTACAGCTTCCTGCTCAACCTGGGCGCCGCCGGCAAGAAGGTCCTCTTCGTCGGCACCAAGAAGCAGGCTCAGGAGCCCATCAAGACCGCTGCCGAGCGCTGCGGCATGCCCTACGTCAACTACCGCTGGATGGGCGGCATGCTCACCAATTTCGCCACGATTCGCACGCGCGTGCAGCGCATGGAGGAGATCGAGGCCATGAAGGCCGATGGTCGCTTCGATGCGTACACCAAGAAGGAGCAGGCCGGTCTCAACAAGGAGCACACCAAGCTCGAGCTCGCGCTGGGCGGCATTCGCAACATGCACGACCTGCCCGACGCGCTGTTCATCGTCGATACCAAGCACGAGGACAACGCCGTGCGCGAGGCCCATCGCCTGCACATTCCCATCGTCGGCCTCATTGACACCAACGCCGATCCCGATGATATCGACTACGGCATCCCCGCAAACGACGATGCGATCCGTTCGGTCAACCTCCTGTGCCAGCTCGCCGCCGATGCGCTCGTCGCCGGTTCCGGCACGGTTGTCACCGAGCAGGAAATGACCGCGGATGCGGACAAGGAAGTCCCCGCCATCCCCGAGGAGCCCGAGATCTCCGAAAGGGTCGAGGTTTCCGAATCCACCATCAAAGAGATCGAAGAGAAGACCGAGGAGGTTGCAGAGTAATGGCAGAGATCACCGCAAAGATGGTCAAGGAGCTCCGCGAGGCAACCGGAGCTGGCATGATGGAGTGCAAGAAGGCCCTCACCGAAGCCGAGGGCGTGTTCGAGAAGGCAGTCGACGTCCTGCGCACGCATGGCCTTGCCAAGGCCGCGAAGAAGGCCGGTCGCGCGACCAACGAGGGCCGCGTCAACGTCGCCGTCTGCAAGAACGATGCGCGCAAGGGTGCCGTCGTCGAGATCAATTGCGAGACCGACTTCGTCGCCCTCACCGACAAGTTCCAGGACTACTGCGACACCTTCACGCGCGCCGTCGTCCACAATGATCCCGCTACCGTCGACGAGCTCCTCGAGAGCGAGTACGAGGGCGAGAAGGTCGGTGATACGCTCACCGAGGCCATCCACATCATCGGCGAGAACATGCAGATCTCGAACTTCAAGCGTCTCGAGATCGAGGGCACGGGCGCCCTGGTTCCCTACATCCACATGAACGGTCGCATCGGCGTTCTCGTGGGCTTCACCTTCGGCAACGAGGCAACGGCCACCGACGAGCGCTTCCTGGCCATGGGCAAGGACGTCGCCATGCAGATCGCCGCGACCAATCCCGTGTCGCTCGACAAGGACAGCGTGCCCGAGGGTATTCGCGAGCACGAGTTCGAGATCTACAAGGCGCAGGCCGCGGAGTCCGGCAAGCCCGAGAACATCCAGGAGAAGATCGCCACGGGTCGCATGGAGAAGTTCTACAAGGAGAACTGCCTCGTCGAGCAGGACTTCGTGAAGGATCCCGACACTACCGTGGGTGCCTACATCGCGAAGTGTGCCAAGGAGATCGGCGACGATATCAAGGTCGTCTCCTTCGCCCGCATCGAGCTTGGCGAGTAACGCTCCTTCAACGAGCAAGAACGTCGAGAGGGGATAGCGCGCGGCGTTATCCCCTCTTTTGCGAGGGAAACAAGATGGATGAATGAGACAGTTGCCCAGGGACGTTGTCTCATTTGAAATGAGACAACGTCCCTGGGCAACTGTCTCATTCCCCCGCTCCAGAAAGGATTGGATGAGTCATGAGTGAGGTTCGAGTTCGCTTCGCCCCGTCCCCGACGGGCAAGCTGCACATCGGTGGCGCGCGCACCGCCATCTACAACTGGGCGTTCGCGCGTGCGATGGGCGGCACCTTCGTCCTGCGCATCGAGGACACCGACCCGGAGCGTTCCACGAAGGAGAACATCGACCTCATCATCCGTGCCATGAAGTGGCTCGGTCTCGACTGGGACGAGGGCCCGCACATCGGCGGCGATTACGGTCCCTATATGCAAACCGAGCGCTTCGATACCTACAGGGAGGCTCTCGAGCAACTCAAGGAGAGCGGCAACGTCTACCCCTGCTTCTGCACCTCCGAAGAGCTCGCGGCCCGTCGCGAGGCCGTGCAGGCCGGTGCTGCCAACGAGCCCGATCCCTGCCGCGGCCTGAGCCGCGAGGAGGCCCAGAGGCGCATCGATGCGGGCGAGCCCCATGTGTGGCGTCTCAAGGTGCCCGAAGATCGCGGCACCATCGTCGTGCACGACGTCATCCACGGCGATGCCGAGTTCGATGCCGCCCTCATGGATGACATGATCCTCGTGCGCAGCGACGGCACACCCACCTATAACTTCGCGGTCGTCTGCGATGACGTGAACATGAAGATGACGCACATCATCCGTGGCGATGACCATCTCTCCAATACCCCGCGTCAGGTGCTCGTCTACGAGGCTCTCGGCTATCCCACGCCGACCTTCGCCCACCTGCCCATGATCTGCGGTCCGGATGGCAAGAAGCTCTCCAAACGTCATGGCGCGGCAAGCGTCGAGGAATATCGCGATATGGGCTACCTGCCCGACGCGCTGTTCAACTACCTTGCGCTGCTCGGGTGGGCGCCTGATGGCGAGACCACGCTGTTCACGCGCGAGCAGATGGCCAAGCTCTTCACGCTCGAGCGCATCAGCAAGAACCCGAGCTCGCTGGACTACGACAAGCTCGAGTGGATCAACAGCCAGTACATCCAGCAGATGGGCGCGGCGGCCTTCGTCGACGTGCTCGCGCCGTACCTCATCGAGGCGGGATATGCGACAGACGAAGCCGGTGTCGAGGCGATGCGTCCACGTCTGGAGGCCATCTACCCGCTCGTGAGCGAGCGCGTCAAGCTCATGACGGAGGCCGTTCCCATGATTGCCTACCTGCTCGACGAGCATATCGAACTTGACGAGAAGAGCGTCGAGAAGGTGCTCCGCAAGGAGGGCAAGGGCGCGAAGACGGCCCTGCTCGAGGCCGCTGCGGTGCTCGCGGATTGCGAGTGGACGGTCGAGGGCATCGAGGCTGCGTTGCGCGGCCTGCTCGAGAAGCTTGGCGCCAAGCCGAAGTTCGTCTTCCAGCCGATTCGCGTCGCCGTGTGCGGCAACATGGTGAGCCCACCGCTCTTCGAGTCCATCGAGCTCCTGGATCGCGCCGTCGTCGAGCAGCGCCTCGAGGCAGCTGCCGAGCTCGCCCTCGACTAGTCGACTGCGAAGCTGTTCGCGCATAGGCCGCCGTGGTCGATGGCGATAACGCCTTCGTTACCAAGACGGCAGTAGAAGCCCACGGGCTCGCCCCCGTACAGGTAGACGCCGGGCATGGACTGCCATGATTCGACGAGACACGGGTCATCGTCGTCGATAACGGTGTTGATGATGTCGACGCGCGGGGGCTGGTAGAACTCCTGCACGATGTATCCGGCATCGAGGTTTTCGTCCACGATGCGCTCCCAGCGTGCCTGGTCGAAGTCGACGCCGGGGTAGACGCCGTGCGCTCCGTAGTCGTCGGCGGGCTTGATGATCCAGGCGTCCTTGTTGTCCTTGACCTCGTCGAGCGTGAAGCCGTTCACGCCACTTTCGAGGCGATAGGTACGCGGCACGTGTGCGTCTACGAAGGCGGCTTCCTCCTCGGTTAAGAACGCACGCGTGCGCTTGTCGAACAAGGCGATGTTGACCTCCTTGGAATGCACGACCGTCGTACGGAAGTGCCCGATGAGGCATACCTTGCCCGCCGCCACAGCATCGATGAGGGCATCGCATTCGCCGGGGTGCTGCAATATCTCGCTCGTGACCGCCCGGCGGTAGATGGCATCGACGATGCATCCGTCGGTCGAGTCGACAAGATGCTCGCCGTCAAACTCGAAGTCGCGTATATCGGTGAAGCGCGCGTCGTATCCCGCTTTCTGGAACGCGCTGATGAAGCGATTGAAGTCGCTGAAGACGCCGCTCTCGCGAAAGTCGGTGACTGCAATGGTGGGGCGGGGACGTGCGCCGGTGCGCGATTCGTAGATGCGCATGAACGTATCGACCCAAGTGTCGAAGAGCTCGAACTGCCTGAGCTCGTGATCTTGTGCGAATCGGCGATAGGCCTCGCCTTGTATGAGCGCCTCGCCGATCATGAGGTCGCGCGACATGGCCCCGCTGCCGTCGGTGTTGAACTCGCAGAACTTGTAACTCAGGTCATCTTCGCTCAAGAAGAGGTCGAAGCGTGCCATGGGCAGAAGGTCGTCATAGTCGCAGGGCAACATGATGAGACGATGCAGATCATCGGGGAAGTGGAAGAGCTCGCGGTAGCTCTCGTCGTCAAGATAACGCCGTATGACCTTGCAGAGGATACGGTGCATCGTCGTGACTTGCTCGGCGATGTAGGCGCGGTCGTCTGCGTTGAACAGATACGGCACGTAGGGAAATGGCGCGGGCTTGCCATGAACCCACACGTCGGATTCGTCGATGAACGCAAGCGCCATCTTCCTTCCCTCGACATCCCCGTCAAGGGTACAGATGTTGGCGATGTACTCGGCGCGTTCCTCTTTCATGACTCCTCCATCTCGTTGCCTGACCTGTCCAGTATCCCACGGCGGCAGCGTCGTGCAAAGGGAAAACGAGGCCGGGTTTTCTTGCGGGTTTTGTCGGATGGAGGTCCTAAATTCGCCGGATTTCGCTCCGTGAACCGATCACGGACATTCGGCGATTCTGTTAGATGTGCCTGAAACAATTGCGTGCACTGACCTTTGACGAGGAAGGATGCACATGGTTTCGAAAGAGCAGATCGCATGTCCCGCACACGACGAGGAAGACCGAGATGAAGAACTCGAAGATACGCCCGACGAGGAGGCAGGCGAGCTTGCCATCGAAGGACGGGATGCCGACGGTGGCCTCGAGGAGGAGCTTGAAGACGCATTCGAAGACGAGATTGAGGCAGAGGGGGCGCGAGACGCTTTCGACGAGGATCTGCCCGAAGGGCCCGGGGGCGATGAATCCGCCTGCGCGGAAGGCGTCCCACCCGATCGGTGCTTCGACATCTCGCCCGAGGAGTTCTGCGGTGATCCCTACGAGCAGGAGGGCCATATCGAATCGCGCCAGGAACTCGGCAGGAAGGGCGAGGAGGCGGCCGTGCGCTATCTCAAGTCCCGCGGGTACGCGATTGTCAAGCGCAATTGGTTTTGCCGCTTCGGCGAGGCGGACATCATCGCCCGCGACCCGGAAGGCACGCTGTGCTTCATCGAAGTGAAGACGCGTCAGAGCGTCGAGGCGGGCCTTCCCGAGGAGGCGATTACGCGTAGCAAGCAGAGCCGCTACGAGCGCATCGCCCTGTGCTACATGATGGTCACGGACGATTGGGATGACAACGACAGCGTGCGCTTCGACGCCATCGCCATCTGCGTCACGGCTCCGCATCGTGCCATGCTGCGCCACCACAAGGGTTGCTTCAATGAGTGCTTCTAGGACAGTGCGCGCCGCCGTTCCCACCTGCGCCCTCTATGGCGTGCAGGCCGTGCCCGTCACGGTCGAGATCGAGATCGGGCCGGGTCTGCCAGGCTGGCACATCGTCGGCATGGCCGATGCGGCCGTTCAAGAGGCGCGGCTGCGCGTTCGCAGTGCCGTGAAGGCCGCCGGCTTCGACATGCCGAGCAACCACGTCGTCATCAATCTCGCACCCGCGTGCGTGCGCAAGAGCGGTTCGGGTTTCGACTTGCCCATTGCGATCGCGTATCTCCTCGCCACGCGTCAGGTCAATCCGAGCTTCGTCGAGGAGACCCTGGTAGTGGGCGAGCTTGCCCTCGATGGCGCCGTGCGCCGTGTCGACGGTCTGCTTGCCTACGCCATCGCGGCCCAGAAGGATCATCTGCGGTTGCTATCGGCTTCCGATGCGACGTGCATGCCCAGGCTCACGGGGCTCGATCACGTGTGCATCGATCACCTTGCCCAGCTGCGCTCGGCTTCGTTTTCGCCACCGGATACGCTTGTGGCGGCGCAAGATGACGAGCAGCTCGATTATCGTGACGTGGTCGGTCAGCAATTCGCCGTGCGCGCTCTCACCATCGCCGCGGCCGGCGGGCACGGTGCGCTGCTCATCGGCCCTCCTGGGGCGGGGAAGAGCATGCTCGCCAAGCGCCTGCCGGGCATTCTGCCGCCGCTCGATGAGGACGAGCGTATCGAGACGGCGCTCATCCACTCGGTCGCCGGCCTCGACCTGCGATCCATCACGGCAGGCGTACGTCCCTTTCGCGCGCCGCATCATTCGGCGACGGTCGCCTCGCTCGTCGGGGGAGGGTCGGGAAACGTGCGACCCGGCGAGGTATCGCTCGCTCACAATGGCGTCCTCTTTCTCGACGAGTTCGCCGAGTTCTCGAATAGCTCCCTGCAAGCTCTGCGTCAGCCCATCGAGGACGGCAGGGTCATCGTGAGCAGGGTCGGTTCGCGTGCGGTGTTTCCCGCGCGCTTCCAGCTCGTTGCCGCGTCCAACCCGTGTCCGTGTGGATACCTGGGCGATGCGGATCACGGCTGTCGTTGCAGCGAGCATCAGGTCAATCACTACCAGGCAAAGCTCGGCGGGCCGCTCAAGGATCGAATCGACCTCATTTGCGAGGTGTCGCGCGTCGACCCTTCGCGCGTGCTGGAAAGCGGACGGGGGACGAGCTCCGCGCAGATCGCCGAGCTCGTCCTCGCCGCTCGCGAGCGTGCCAGTTGGCGCGGAGGTCATGTTGAGGCGCTGGGCAACGTGACGCCGCATGAGGTGATCGAGTCATGCGGGCTGAGCTCGTCTGGCCACAAGCTCATCGAGGACATGGCGCGCAAGCACTTTCTCTCGGGACGCGGCATCATGCGCATCTTGCGCGTGGCGCGCACGATTGCCGATCTTGACGACAGCGAGGCGGTCTGCGATGAGCATTTGCTCGAATCGTGCATGTACCGTGTTGACAACAACCTGGAGTGAGCATGGGCGACCTGTGCCAGTTAAACGGCCCGCGCTTCGAGATCGACATCGCTTCGGTCGAATATCCGGCCATATTGCGCGATACGCCCGATCCGCCTCGTGTGCTTCGCGGCATCGGCAATCCGGCGGCACTGCAGCCGGGCATCGCCATCATCGGGTCCCGCAAGGCGACGCCCTATGGTCTTGCCTGCGCCGAGATGTTCGCCTCGCACATCGCCGCGCGCGGCATTCCCATCATCTCCGGTGGCGCGATGGGATGTGACCAGTGCGCGCATCGCGCGGCGCTCGATGGCGGCTGCCCGACGGTCGTCGTCTTTGGCTCGGGTGCTGACGTGACCTATCCCAAACGCGGCCGTGAATTGTTCCAGCGTGTCATAGATGCCCAGGGTGCTGTCATCTCCGAAAATCCTTGGGGTACCCAGCCTCTGCGCCCGACCTTCGTGCGGCGAAACCGCATCATCGCGGGGCTTGCCGCGCTCGTGCTCATCGTCGAGGCAGGCCTTCCGAGCGGGACCTTCTCGACGGCAGATGCGGCATTGCGCGCCAATCGCGATGTCGCCGCCGTACCCGGTTCCATTACCTCTCCCAACTCGCGGGGGACGAACCATCTCATCGCCCAGGGCGCCTATTGCGTCGTCGACACCCAGACGCTCGACACCGCCATTGATCTTGCCTGGGCACATAACATGTACGCCATGCTCGCCGAGGGTGTCCCGGGGGGCGAAAGTGCGCCTGACGATGACCTCATCGGCGACGATCCCGTCTTGCGCGCGCTTGCCGCCGAAGCGCTCTCCGCCCAGCAGCTCGCGGCCTACTTCGACTTCTCTCCCGGCGAGCTCTCGAGACGCTTGGCCGCCTACGAGCTCGACAACCTCATCCAACGTGGCATGGACGGCCGCTACCAGCTCGTGCCACGGCGCTAGGGAAGAAGGGGATCGTCATATGTAATTCCTCGCATCATGAGACAAGAAGATGCGGGCAATGGTAAGGTGAATCGGTGAGTTCAAGCAGCTTGCCGAAAGGAATGCACCATGGAGGATCAGGAAATGACCAAAGAGGAAATGCAAAGGTACCTGAATCAGCAAGCTGAAGCAGGTATTCCAGAAGAGCAGGCGCTCAAGAATCTCGCGGATGTCTTGGGCATCAGCTATCCCAAGCTCGAGAAGTAGGGATTGGCCGGGTTCGAAGTCCGGCTTTCGCAGATAAGGATGTAGCTCCTATGGTCAATGAGGAGTTTCCCGTAGTCACGGTCATCGGGGCAGGGCTCGCCGGTTGCGAGGCCGCGTTGCAGCTCGCCGCGCGTGGGGTTCTCGTACGTCTTATCGAGATGCGCCCCGAGCGTTCCACGCCCGTGCACAAGACGGGTAACGTCGCCGAGCTCGTCTGCTCGAACTCGTTCAAGAGCGTCGACCCCGAGACGGCGGCAGGCTCGCTCAAGTACGAGCTCTCCGTGCTCGGCTCCAAACTCCTTGCCTGCGCCTTTGACACGCGTGTGGCTGCAGGCGGTGCGCTCGCAGTCGATCGCAACGAATTCTCCGCTGCCGTGCAGCGTCTCATCGACGCAACGCCCAACATCGAGTTCGTACACGAGGAGTGCACGAGCATTCCCGAAGGTCCGGCCATCATCGCGACTGGCCCGCTCACTGCCGATGCACTTGCCTCCCAGCTTGCCGTCGAGCTCGGTTCTCAAGGTCTTGCGTTCTACGACGCGGCAGCCCCCATCGTCGAGGCCGATTCGATTGACCGAAGCGTCGTGTTCGCCCAGTCGCGTTATGACAAGGGCGGTACGGCAGACTATCTTAACGCCCCCTTCACCAAGGAGGAGTACGAGGCCTTCGTCGACGAGCTCGTTGCGGCGCGACGTGTCATCGAAAAGGACTTCGAGCGTCGTGAGCTCTTCGCGGCGTGCCAGCCGGTCGAGGAAGTCGCGCGCACCGGGCGCGACGCGCTCTCGCATGGTGCCCTCAAGCCGGTCGGGCTCACCGACCCGCGTACGGGCAGGCGTCCCTGGGCTGCCGTGCAACTGCGTGCCGAGAACGCCGCGGCGACGGCATACAACCTCGTCGGCTTCCAGACCAACCTGCGCTTCGGCGAGCAGGAGCGCGTCTTCAGGATGATTCCCGGTCTCGAGAACGCCGAGTTCTCGCGCTATGGCGTCATGCACCGCAACACCTTCGTCGACACGCCGCACGTGCTCACGAAGACGCTTGCCATGCCCTCAAGGCCCGAGGTGCACCTGGCCGGTCAGCTCACGGGTACCGAAGGCTATCTCGAGGCCGTTGCATCGGGGCTCTTCGTCGCGCTCGCCGTCTACGCCGAGCTCGCCGGCCTTGCCGAGCCCGTGCTGCCCCGCGAGAGCCTGTTCGGTTGCCTGCTCGCATACGCGACCGACCCTGCCACGGCAGATTACCAGCCCATGCATGTCAATTACGGCATCATCGATCCCGTCGAACCCAAGATACGCAACAAACGCGAACGCAAGGCCGCCTATGCCGCGCGCGCCCATGCGGCCATCGACGCGTTCGTGGACGATCGCGCCGATCTCTTCGAGAGGGCGTTCGTCTCATGACGGGTTCCTTTTCCCCGGAAGAGTGCTTCACCGACGAGCGCTTCGACGCAGACGCCGTGCGCTGGGCTTGCGCCTTTGCCCGTCATCTCGAGGTCGAACGCGGCCTCTCGTCCAACACGGTGCGTGCGTACTGCATCGACATCCGCAGCTATCTCGATTGGGCGGCGCGTAGTGACCTCGATCCGCTCCAAGTGGAGTACCGCCGCTTTCGCCGCTATCTCGTCGAGCTCAACGCCGCGGGCTACACGCCCAAGACGACCTCGCGGCGCCTGTCGGCCATCCGCACCTTCTTCAAGTACCTCAACGTCCAGGGCGTGACCCAGCTCAATCCCGCTGCCGCGACATCCTCGCCCAAGTCGGGACGCGACCTGCCGCGCAAGACGAGTGACGCCGATATCGCGCAGCTGCTCGAGGTCTGCCCGGACGATCCGGTCGGCATTCGCGATCAGGCCTTTCTCGAGCTCCTGTACGCAAGCGGTGCCCGCATCGCCGAAATAGCGCGCCTCGAGCTCGGCGACGTCGACTTCTCCGATGCGAGCGTGCGGCTCTTCGGCAAAGGATCCAAGGAGCGCATCGTCCCGCTTTACCCGCTCGCACTCGAGGCCGTGCGGCGCTACATCCACGAGGCGCGTCCCGTTCTTCTGGGGAACCGCCGCGGCGGCGCCCTGTTCATCTCCACGCGTGGCAACGCGATGTCCGCCGATAGCCTGCGTCGCGTCTTCAAGCAGCGCACGGCCCAGGCGGGCCTCGATTCGAGCTTGCATCCCCATGACATGCGCCACGCCTTCGCGACCGATCTGGTGGAAGGCGGAGCGGACCTGCGCAGCGTCCAGGAGATGCTCGGACACGCGAGCCTCTCGACGACCCAGATCTACACGCACCTGTCGCTACAGCACATGAAGGATGTCTACAAAGATGCCCACCCTCGTTCCTGAATGTTCTCGAGGAAAAGAGGTGGAAAAACGGAGGGTAAAATTCGTCGTTTCACATCACGCCATTTGTGCTATAGTTCTGAATTCGCGTGGCGATATGCCATATACGTATGGAAACACGGCATAGGCCGTTTGCAGCAAGGAGAAGCAACATGTCGAAGGTATGCGAAGTCTGCGGAAAGCACCCGGCGGCGGGCCGCAACGTCAGTCACTCCCATCGCGTGACCAACAGGGTCTTTCGTCCCAATATCCAGAAGGTCACCATCAAGGATGCCAAGGGCCATGTCCGTAAGGCCAACGTCTGCACGAGCTGCCTGAAGGCCGGCAAGGTCACCCGCGCCTAGGAGACATGCACACATGCAACACCGCGAGAGGCCCGTATCGGGCCTCTTTTGCGTACATGACCATCATCTGCAAAGGAGCCATGCATGAGTAGTTTTCAAGAAGCCGCCAAAGAGCTCATCGATAAGGGCAGCGAGTTCGTGTCAGGGCTTGCGTCAACGGCGGGTGATGTGGCAACTAAGGCCAAGATAAAGATGAAGATTGCCGATCTGGTGCTTGAGGAGAACAAGCTCATGCAGCAGCTTGGTCGCGATGTCTACGAGCAATTGGCAGATGATGCGGAGTTTCGTGCATCGCATGCCGAGCTCATAGCTCGTGTCGAGGAAAACGCCGCTCACAAGCAGGCATATGAGGACGAACTTACGACCATGAGCGCAACTGTCGAGGATGTGCAAAGCTCGGATGATCCGCAGCCCATCGATGTCGATGCTATCGTCGTGAGCGACGAGCCTGGCGCAAGCGGAGACCAGACAAATGAAAAGGACGGCAAGTAATGCGATACAAGGCGCCGAAAGGTACTCAGGATCTTATCTTTGACCGCGCAGGTGCGTGGCTTGAGTTCGTTGCACGTGCGAACGAGGTGTTTTCCGCCTACGGCTACGAGCCCATCCAGACGCCGATTTTCGAGAGCACCGAGCTGTTCACGCGTAGCGTGGGCGAGACGAGCGACGTCGCGAGCAAGGAGCTCTTCTCGGTACGGTCGATGGGAGCCATGCAAGCAATGCGCGAGGGCGCCACGCTCAAGGGCGACCAAGTCCTCTCCCTGCGTCCCGAGGGGACGGCTGGCGTTGTTCGCGCCATCGCCGAGCACGCGCTCGTGCCGCAGGGTGCGGCACCGGCAAAGCTCTGGTACGCGGGGCCGATGTTTCGCGCCGAACGTCCGCAGAAGGGACGCTATCGCGAATTCAGGCAGGTGGGAGTCGAGTGCCTTGGCGCTACCGAGCCAATTGCCGATGCCGAGATGATCATCATGTGCATGCGTTTCTTTGCCGCGCTCGGTATCCCCGCCGAGCAGATGACACTGCTCATCAACTCGATGGGTGATGAATCGTGTCGTCCCGCTTACACGCAGGCGGTACGTGATTACGAGGCCGAGCATGCCGACGAGCTTTGCGATGAGTGCAAGCGTCGCATCGACGCCAATCCGCTGCGCTCGTTTGACTGCAAGAACGAGACGTGCAAGCGTGTCATGGACGATGCTCCGCGTTTTTCGGACTACCTTTGCGAAAACTGCTCCGACCGTTTCGAACAGGTCAAATCGTGCTTGGATGCCGCCGGTATCCCGTACGTGGAAGATTCTCGTCTCGTTCGTGGCTTCGACTATTACACGGGCACCGTTTTCGAGGTGCAGGTTACGGCTGGTCTGGGCACGCAGACCGCCATCGGCGGTGGCGGTCACTACGACAAGCTCATGGGCGAGATTTCGGGTAAGGACCTGCCGGGCCTCGGCTTTGCCGTTGGCTTCGAGCGCATCCTGCTCGTGCTCGAGGAGCTCGGCATCGAGCTCGCGCCCGAAAGCCGCCCCTTCGTCTACGTCGCGCTCGCAGATGCCGCACTTGCCGAGGATGCCTTCGCCATCGTGCAGGCACTGCGTGATGCGGGCATCGCCGCGCAGATGGACATGCAAGGCCGCTCGCTCAAGTCGCAATTCAAGGTCGCCGGCAAGACACGGGCAGCTTACGTGCTTGTCATCGGCCCCGACGAGCTGGCTTCCGGCACGTGCACGGCACGCAACATGAACACGCACGAGGAGACGCCTGTATCACTCGACACCATTGCCGAGGATATGGCGCGCTTGCTCTAGGTGCGCTTGGCGAAATGCCCCTCGCGCGGGCTTGTCGCTTGTTTCATAATAGCTACCTTGTGAGTAAGAAGGACGCGGCCTTCCACTGTCTATGGCGGGTCGCATGATGAAGGAGGGCATACAGTGCCTGAGGATTTTGCAAACGAGTATTCCATGCACACGCGTACCTGCGGCGAACTCCGCAGCGGCAACATCGGCGAGGAAGTCACCCTATGTGGCTGGGTCGCACGTCGTCGCGATCACGGCGGGCTGATCTTCGTCGACCTACGTGACCGCACCGGCATCACCCAGGTCGTCTTCGATCCCGATACCGCCAAGGATTGCTTCGAGCTGGGCGAGAGGATGCGTCCCGAGTGGGCCATCGAGATCACCGGCTTCGTGCGCGAACGCCCCGAGGATACCGCCAACCCCGATCTGCCGACGGGCGACATCGACGTGGTCGTGAACGAGTGCATGATCCTCAACGAGTCCGCCACGCCGCCGTTCCCGCTCGATGATGACATCGACACCGACGAGACGACACGCATGAGGTGGCGCTACCTCGACATGCGTCGCACGCCGGTCGCGAACGCCCTGCGCCTGCGCGATACCGTCACCTGGTCGATCCGCAACGCCCTGCACGAGCGTCTTTTCGTCGAGATCGAGACCCCCATCCTGGGTAAGTCTACGCCTGAGGGCGCGCGTGACTTCATCGTCCCCTCGCGCATCAATCCCGGCCATTTCTATGCACTTCCGCAATCGCCGCAGCTCTTCAAGCAGCTCACGCAGATCGGTGGCATCGAACGCTACTATCAAGTCGCGCGCTGCTTCCGCGACGAGGACCTGCGCGCCGATCGCCAGCCCGAGTTCACGCAAGTCGACATCGAGATGTCGTTCGTCACTGAAGACGATGTCATGAACATGATGGAGGACGTACTCGCCGAGGTCTTCGAGGCCGTCGGTATCACCGACGTGAGCTTCCCGCTCGACCGCGTGCAGTATGCCGACGCCATGGCCATCTATGGCACCGACCGTCCCGACCGTCGCTTCGGCATGACGCTCGTCGACATCTCCGACATCGTCAGGGACAGCGGCTTCAAGGTCTTCTCCGGCGCGCTCGCCAATGGCGGCGTGGTCAAGGCCATCAACGCCAAGGGTGCCGGCGATTGGCCGCGCGCGCAGATCGACAAGCTCGGCGACTTGGCGCTCGAGTGGGGCGCCAAGGGCATGGCTTGGATCCAGTTTCGCAGCGAGGGCAAGGTCAACAGCCCCATCACCAAGTTCTTCAGCGACGATGAGATCGAGGCCATCAAGGCTGCTCTCGACGTCGAGCCGGGCGACCTCGTCATGTTCGGCGCCGACAGCGCCGCCGTCGTCAACGAGGTCCTGGGCAACATGCGCCTGCACATGGCGCACGCCATGAACCTCGTCGAGCCGGGTACGCATGACCTATGCTGGGTCGTCAACTTCCCGATGTTCCGCTATGACGAGGACGAGAAGCGCTACGCCGCCGAGCATCATCCGTTCACACGCGTGCGCGACGAGGATCTCGACAAGATCGAGAGCGATCCGCTTGCCTGCGGCAGCTATTCCTATGACATCGTCATGGATGGCTTCGAGATGGGTGGCGGCACGATCCGCATCCACACCCCGGAGCTGCAGCGCCGCATCCTGCGCCAGATCGGCATGACCGACGAGCAGATCGACGAGCAGTTCGGCTTCCTCATCACGGCGCTCGGCTTCGGCGCGCCCCCTCATGGCGGCATCGCGCTTGGCCTCGACCGACTGGTCATGCTCATCGGCGGCTATGCCTCCATTCGCGACGTCATCGCCTTCCCCAAGACGAGTTCGGGTGCCGACCCGATGACGGGCGCACCCGGAGAGGTGAGCCGCCGCCAGCTCAAGGAAGCCAACATCAGCATCAACATGTAGCATCCGTCCCCGGGAGCGGGGGCGGGCTTTCGACCGCATCGTCCATGACGGTGCGGTCGGCCTTTTTGCCACACGTTCGGAGCGCGCATGGAAATAAGGTACATAGACGAGTTCCTCTACATTGCCGAGACCCTGAGCTTCAGAAAGACCGCAAATCACTTCTACGTGAGCCGTTCGGTCATCAGCCGTCACATCTCCGCACTCGAGGATGCGGTCGGCGTACGTCTGCTCGACCGCGACAGCCATGCCGTGCGACTCACGAAGGCGGGCGAGGTCTTCTATCGCGAGGCGCAGACCATCGCCCGGGATTGGTCGGTCGCGCTCGAGCGCACGCGCCAGGCGGGAGTCGGCGACTACACGCTCGTGAGGATCGGGTACCTGCGCAACGCGGCGCGTCCCGTGCTCGCGCACTTCGTCCGGGCCATGCAGGCGTTTCATCCGGACGTCAAGCTCTCGCTCGTCTGCATGGACCATAACGACCTCGTCGCCGCCATCGCCGAGCGGACCGTCGACATCGCGCTTGCGGTCAACATCGACGCGAAGCTTTCGCGTAACTATCGCTTTACCCCCATATACCACGACCACTTCACCATCGTCTGCGCGAAGGACCATCCCCTGGCCTCGAAGACGGACGGCGTCGGGGTTGGCGACCTGTACGACCAGACGGTCCTCCTGCCCGACAGTTACGTGTACGGAAGGACCTCCGACCATATCCGCGACCTCGTGAGCGAGGAGACCATGCACGTGTCGCGCTCGTCCTATAGCGATGCCGACATGCTGACGCTCAAGGTCGAGACCGAGGGCGTGCTTGCCTTCTCGTCGACCATGAACAACGAGATATTCCGGGGCAGGCTCGCGGTACTGCCCTTGCTCGACATGGACACGGCCTTTTGCGTGAGCGCGTTTTACCATGACGATTTCGAGGGCGTGGGCTTCGAGGCCTGCCGCGAGGTCTTCGAATGGTGCCATGACAACATGTGCGACTGGTATCCGAATCTCGCGTTTTCCGATTGCGACGAGTGAGGGTGCCGTGCGCCTGCGCCGCTTGCGAGCATGCAGCATTTGCACAGGGTGGCCGATTGTCGCAACCAAGCCACACGCCGCTGCCTTGAACGGGCGTTACGTGATACGGCTCCTCCCGTTCCCGCAATCTTTATATGAAATTGGAAATAAATCGTGTCCATTCATGCTGCTATGGTGTGCCTGCTTATGTTGGATGCCAAGTAAAGGAGTACGTAATGGCTTGCAATCACACCTATCGCGACTACACCAAGATGACCGTCGAGGAGATGGTTTCCTACATCGCCCAGGACGGCAAGATCCAGAGCACCTTCTCCGAGGACAACTACCGTGACGGCGCACTGGCTTGCTCCGTGCGCGGCGCGTTCGTCGGCAACGAGGAGAAGTAAGCACGCCTCTAGGCACATACGCCCGGTGCATACCGGGTTCGCGAGGAGGGCAGATGTCACGGCGTCTGCCCTCCTCGTCGTATGCGGAGGTCGTTGCACCTGCTGGCACGTGGTACCATGTGCGACATCTGATTTCGAGTGACAGCGCAAGTGAGGGTACCTTATGAGCATCATGCATATGAGCAAGACGTATTGTCCGACGTTGAAGGAAGATCCGGCGGGTGCCGACATCGCGAGCCATCGCCTGTTGCTGCGCGCGGGCATGATTCGCCAGATGGGTTCGGGCACCTACACGTTCCTGCCCCTGGGCATGAACGTGCTCAACAAGGTGCAGGACATCGTGCGCGAGGAGATGAACGCGACCGGCGCTCAGGAAATTCTCATGCCCATTCTGCAGCCGGCCGAGCTGTGGCACGAATCGGGACGCTGGGATGATTACGGCCCCGAGCTCATGCGCGTGACCGACCGCCACGAGCGCGAGCTGTGCCTCGGTCCCACACACGAGGAACTCATCACCGACCTGGTTCGCGACGAGCTGCGCAGCTACAAGGAGCTGCCCTGCACGCTATGGCAGATGCAGGTGAAGTTCCGCGACGAGATGCGGCCGCGCTTCGGTCTGTTCAGGACCCGCGAGTTCGTGATGAAGGACGCCTACAGCTTCAATGCCGACGAGGAGTCGCTCGACGAGACCTATCGCGATATGGAAGTCGCCTATGCACGCGTCTGCGAGCGCCTTGGCCTCGAGTATCGCATGGTCGAGGCCGATTCCGGCCAGATCGGCGGCTCGGAAACCTGCGAGTTCATGGCGCTGGCCGATGCGGGCGAGTCCGATCTCGTTCACTGCACCTGCGGATTTGCCGCCGATGCCGAGGCCGCTGGCGTCGGCGTCACGATGGAGTTGGGTGAGACGCGTGCGCTCGAGAAAATCGAGACACCGGGCGTGCACACCATAGCCGATCTTGCCACCTTCCTCGACGTTCCCGAAAACGCCACGGTCAAGGCCCTGTCGGGTACGGGTGCCGACGGCCGGGTCTATGCCCTGTTCATTCCGGGCGACCATGAGCTCAACGACATCAAGGCCGAAAACGCGATCGAGGGGTGGCGCCTGCTTACCGACGAGGAGATGCTCGACGCCGGCTTGCACAAGGGCTCCATGGGTCCCGTCGGCCTGCCCGAGGGGATCGTCTGCATCTGCGACATCGCGCTCAAGGACACGCATGCCTGGGCCGTCGGCGCAAACGAGGACGGCTACCACTTCCTGGGCGCCGAACCCGGTCGCGATTTCGAACCCGATGCCTGGGTTGACCTCGTGTTGGCAAAGCCGGGCGACTTGTGCCCCGATTGCGGCAAGGTGCTCTCCGGCTCCCGCGGCATCGAGGTAAGCCAGGTCTTCAAGTTGGGAACGAAGTATTCCGAGGCCATGGGCGCGACGTTCATGGATGCCGACGGTGTCGAGAAGCCCTACATCATGGGATGCTATGGCATCGGCGTCACGCGTTCGCTGGCGGCCGTCGTCGAGCAGCGCAACGACGAGAACGGCATATGCTGGCCCGCGAGCATCGCCCCGGCGCATGTGTGCGTCATTCCGCTGCAGATGGGTGATGACCTGGTCGAGCCGCTTGCCTCCAGGCTCGCCGGCGAGCTCGAGGCAGCGGGAATCGAGGTGGCCCTCGACGATCGCGACGAGCGCGCCGGTGTCAAGTTCGCCGACGCCGACCTCATCGGGTGGCCGTATCAGCTGATCGTGGGCAAACGCGGAGCGCAGAACGACGTCGTCGAGTTCAAGGACCGCGCGACGGGGGACAAGGTCGAGCTCGACGTGAGCGCTGCGGTCTCGCATGTCATACGTGTCGTTCGCGGGGCGCTCGAGGCGCTTGAGCCCGTGACCACGTCCATCTAGAAAAAACCTTTTGCTGTCTGAGGCCTTTGCGTTACAATGTCGGTTCGTGCGCGACCCGTCATCGCGCCAGGTCTCAATTTCACGCCTGCAATGGGTGCAGGCGATAGATTGAAGGAGAAGTTTTGGTAGTCATCCGTCTGGCACGTCATGGTGCCCACAAGGCCCCGTTCTATCGCATCGTGGTCGCCGACCAGCGCAAGAAGCGCGATGGTCGCATCATCGAGCAGGTCGGCACCTACGACCCCGCAGGTGATCCGTCGATCATCGATCTCGACATCGCCAAGGTCGACGAGTGGATTTCCAAGGGCGCCCAGCCCTCCGACCGCGTCGCCAAGATCATCGCGAGCGTGAAGAACGAGCCGCTGCCCGCCAAGCTCGCCGAGCGCATCGCCAACAAGACCGAGGCAAACAGGATCGCGGCCGAGGAAGCGGCCAAGAAGGCTGCCGAGGAAGCGGCACGCAAGGCCGCCGAGGAGGCCGCTGCGGCAGCCGAGGCCGAGGCCGAAGAGGCCGAAGAGGCCGAGGACGACGAGGCCGGAGAAGAGTAAATCATGGTCGAGTCGTTCGAAGACGTGACGCAACTCGTTCGCACGCTCGTCGAGCAGATCGTCGAGAATCCCGAGGCGGCGACCGTTACCGGCACCGATCAGGAGAATGGCGAGCTGTTCATCGAGATCGAGGTCGATGAGGGCGATATCGGCAAGATCATCGGTCGACAGGGTCGCATCATCAAGGCGATCCGCACGCTCGCGCGCGCCGCGGCTTCGCAAGATGGCTTCCGTGTCGAGGTCGAACTCGCCGAGTAGTCCGCATGTCTTGCACCGAATACGAACTTGTCGCCCGCGTTGGCAAGGCCCGCGGGCTTGAAGGGGAGGTTACGGCCACGACGGCCGGGAACCTTCCCTTCTCCGTCTATGAGGGGCTGCATGTCCATGTGGTCCCACCCACTCTGGATGGTCCGCGCGAACTCGATGTCTGCTCGGTATGCGAGGGCGCGGGCAACACCTATCAGCTTCGCTTCGACGGCGTCGACTCGATTGACGCCGCAGAGCAGATTGCCGGACGTTTCCTCCTCGCCGACGTGCGCGATCTGGAGGATCTCGACATGCCCGTGCGCGATATCGGTCGCAGGGTCGTCGACGAACGTCATGGCGAGCTCGGCGAGATCCGCGAGGTCATCGAGACGGCGGCCCATGACGTGTGGGTCATCGACGGTCCTCATGGCGAGGTGCTCGTCCCGGTTGTCGACGAGGTCATCGTCGCGTATCCCGATGATGACGACGGCGTCATTCGCACGCGTGTCATGGACGGCCTGCTCGAGTCATGATCGTCGAGACGCTCTCCGTTTTTCCCGAGATGTTCGAGCAGGTCATGTCGACCTCCATACTCGGTCGTGCGCGCAGGGGCGGCATACTCGATTTCCATGCCCATGACCTGCGTGATTGGACGCATGATAGGCATCGCACGACCGATGACGAGATCTACGGAGGTGGGGCCGGCCTGCTCATGTGCTGCCCGCCCATCTTCGAGGCCATAGACGAGATACGCTCGTCCGGTCCTGCTCCGCACGTCATCTTCTTCACGCCCACGGGACAGCCCTTCAACCAGGACATGGCCGTTGAGCTTTCGGGCTACGAGCGCCTGCTCATGGTATGCGGTCGCTACGAGGGCTTTGACGAGCGCGTCTACACGCTCGCGGATCGCTGCATAAGCCTGGGCGATTACGTCTTGACGGGTGGAGAGCTCGCTGCCATGGTCGTCACCGATGCTGTCTGCCGCTTGCTTCCCGGGGCGCTTGGCGACGAGAACAGCGCCGTCGAGGAATCCTTCGCCGACGGCCTGCTCGAGTTTCCCCAGTATACGCGGCCAGCCGAGTATCGCGGACTGGAGGTTCCCGAGGTGTTGCTCTCGGGCAACCATCAGGCGATAGCCGCCTGGAGACGTCATGCGGCCATCGAGAAGACGGCCCGCCTGCGCCCCGACATGCTCGCGCAGGCCGATCTGGCAGACGATGAGCGCGTCTTCGCGGATACCATTCGCAGCGATTCTGACTGAGATGACGCGCAAGGCGCGTTATCATATACGCTTACATGTCCGTTCCAAACGAGCAAGGGGGTGAACACGTGAAGAAGAATTCGCCATTACGCCTGGTCATCGAGATACTTCTCATCGTCATCGTGGCGATTGGCCTCGCCACCCTCTTCACACGGTTCGTCATGCAGCCCTACGAGATACCCTCGGGCTCCATGGAGCAGACCATCGAGGTCGGTGATCGCGTCTTCTCCGAAAAGGTCAGCTACATGTTTGGCGACCCGGTCCAGGGAGACATCATCACCTTCGAGGACCCGGCCGATTCCGAGCGCGTGCTCATCAAACGCGTCATCGCCACGGGCGGCCAGACGGTCGATTTGCGTGATGGCGTCGTCTACGTCGACGAAGTGCCTCTCGATGAGCCCTACACGCAGGGCAAGCCGAGCAACGACCTCAACTCCGGAATCACGTATCCGTATACGGTACCCGAAGGCCACGTTTGGGTCATGGGGGACAACCGCACCAATTCCGCCGATAGCCGCGCATTCGGGGCCATTCCGCTCGAGAGCGTCACGGGACATGCCGTTCTCAGGTACTGGCCACTCGACCGCATCGGCACGCTATAGGAACCTATCGGGGCGCCTGGAGTCGCACGCACGATTGGATGGGGAACATGCTGACCTTTCAAGACATCATTCTGACCTTGCAACAGTACTGGGCCGACCAGGGCTGCGTCATCTTGCAGCCCTATGACTCCGAGGTGGGTGCGGGCACCTACCATACCGCGACCGCTCTGCGTTCGCTCGGTCCCGGAGCCTGGAAGACCGCGTACGTGCAGCCCTGCCGCCGTCCGGCCGACGGACGCTACGGTGCGAATCCCAATCGCATGCAGCACTACTACCAGTTCCAGGTGATTCTCAAGCCCTCGCCCGATGACGTCCAGGAGCTTTACCTCGGTTCGCTGCGTGCCATCGGCATCGAACCGTATCACCATGACATCCGTTTCGTCGAGGACGACTGGGAAAGCCCCACCCTCGGTGCGTGGGGTCTGGGCTGGGAGGTCTGGCTCAACGGCATGGAGGTCACGCAGTTCACGTACTTCCAGCAGGTGGGTGGCATCGAATGCGATCCCGTTCCCGCCGAGATCACCTACGGTCTCGAACGCCTGGCCATGTACATCCAGGGCGTCGATAGCGTCTACGACCTCGTCTGGAGCAAGGGTCCCGACGGGACCACGTTCACCTACGGAGACGTCTTCTACGAAAACGAGCGCGAGCAGAGTGCATACGACTTCGAGTTCGCGGATACCGACATGCTCTTTGCGCGCTTTGACGCCAACGAGCGCGAGTGCATGCGCTTGCTCGATTTGGGGCTACCCCTTCCCGCGTACGATTGCGTCATGAAGTGCAGCCACGCTTTCAACCTGTTGGATGCCCGTGGCGCCATTTCGGCCACGGAGCGCATGGCCTACATCCTGCGCGTGCGCACGATGGCCAAGGCATGTTGCGAATCCTATCTCGAGCACGTGATCGAGAAGGGCGGTGCCTACATCGCCTCGCAAGACGGTCCGCGCGAGACGCCCGCCGACGCCGAGAAGGAGGGGGACGCATAATGAGCGCTTCCAAGCTTGTCTTCGAGATCGGAACCGAGGAAATCCCCGCCATGCCGCTGTACGCGGCCACGCGCGACCTCGCCGCCGCTGCCGAAACCGCCCTTGACGAGGCGCGCCTCGCGCATGGCGAAATCGTCACCTATTCGACGCCGCGCCGCATGATACTCGTGGTCGAGGACCTTGCCGACGCGAGCGAGGCGCTCTCCATGCGCGCCAAGGGCCCTGCCGCCGCCATCGCCTTCGACGATGCCGGCAATCCCACGAAGGCCGCCGAGGGCTTTGCCCGCGGCAAGGGCGTGGACGTCTCCCGTCTCGTGCGCGAGGCCGACGAAAGCGGCAAGGAGTACGTGTACGCGCAGGTCGAGGAGCCCTCGCGCAAGACGGCCGATCTCCTGCCGGAGCTGCTCGCCAATCTCGTGGGCGGCATTGGCTGGCCCAAGTCGCAGCGTTGGGGCAGCGGACACGTCACCTTCTCGCGTCCCATACGTTGGCTCATGGCCCTGTACGGCGAGGACGTCATTCCCGTCGAGTACGCCGGCCTCGTCGCCGGTCGCATCTCGCGTGGCAATCGCCTCATGGCCGATCGCGAATTCGAGTTCGCGAGTGCGGCTGATCTGCCGGGTGCCTACGAGGAGATGAGGGTCATTCCCAGCGCCAAGAAGCGCGCGCAGGCGATTCGCGGGCAGATAAACGCGATCGAGGCCGAGACCGGCCTCAAGGCAGACACCCCCAAGGGCACCTTCGACGAGGTCGTAAACCTCGTCGAGTATCCCACCGTCCTGCTCGCGCACTTTGACGAGCGCTTCCTCGACGTCCCGCCCGAGATCATCACCGACGCGATGCTCGAGCATCAGCGCTACTTCCCGATGTACCAACCCGACGGCACGCTCGACAACGCCTTTCTCGTCGTGAGCAATGGCGATCCCGCCTATGCGGAGACCATCGTCGCCGGCAACGAGCGCGTCGTGCGCGCCCGCCTCGACGACGCCGCCTTCTTCGTCGTCGAAGATCGGCGCAAGCCGCTCGAGGGCTATGTCGAGGGGCTCAAGCGCGTCGTGTTCCAGGAAAGGCTCGGTTCCGTCTACGACAAGACCATGCGCATTGTGAAGTGCGCCGAGGCGGTTTGCGACGCGGCCGGCATCACTGGCACGCAGCGCGACGACATCCTGCGCACAGCGTTGCTGTGCAAGGCCGACCTCATCACCAGCGCGGTCGTCGAGTTCACCTCGCTGCAGGGCATCATGGGCGGTCACTACGCGCGCTTCTCCGGCGAGACGCCCGAGGTCGCGCTCGGAATCACCGATCACTATCGTCCGCGTTTCGCCGACGACGACCTGCCGCGTAACCTTGCGGGCACCGTCACGGCGTTCTCCGACAAGCTCGACACCATTTGCGGCATCTTCGCCATCGGGGCGGGACCCACCGGGTCGTCCGATCCCTTCGCCCTGCGTCGTGCGGCGATTGGCATCGTCAACATCCTGCTTTCCGGTCTCGACGTGTCGCTCTCCGAGCTCATCGACGTTGCCCTGGGCAACTATCGCGACGTCGTCGACTTCGATTTCGATGCCGTCCGCGACCAGGTGCGCGCGTTCTTCGCCACGCGCCTCGAGGTCATCGCACGCGATCGTGGCTATGCGCCCGATTGCATCGCCGCCGTGATGGCGACGGGCATGTTCGAGCCGGCCGAGACGATCGCCCGCATCGATGCGCTGCAGACCGCGCGCGACGAGCAGCCCGACACGTTCGAGAACCTCGCGACGGCATACACCCGCGCGGCAAACCTTGCCGACGTGGCCCTGGGCTGCGAGGCCGACGAGGCGCTCATGGGCACGCAGGAGCGTGCCCTGGCCGATGCCATCGCCGTCGCGCAGGAAAGCGTCGGGCAGGCGCTTGCCGCAGGCGCGCATGCCGATGCCATCGAGGCGCTTGCGGGATTGCGCGCGCCCATCGACAGCTTCTTTGACGGCGTCCTCATCATGGACGATGACCTCGCGTTGCGCGAGATGCGCCTGCGCCTGCTCAACAGCTTTGTCGACGTCTTCGCCAACGTCGCCGACATCGGCAAGATGGCCAAGAAGTAGGGGCGCCCATGAGCGACATGCCCGCATTGCCGACCATACACGTCATTAGCGATTCGATGGGCAATACGGCAAAGACCGTCGCCCGTTCGGCTGCGAGCCATTTCGGGGAACTCGACCCGAACATCACGGTGCTCCCGTACGTCAGCTCCTTCGAGCAGATTCGCTCGTTTCTCGAGGACGAGCAGCGCACGCATCGTCAGATGTACGGCGACGACAGGATCATCGTCTTCTACACCCTGGTCATCCAGGAGCTCAGGGATGCGTTGGAATCGTATCTCGTCGACCATCCCAACATCCACGCCGTCGATGTCCTGTCCGATCCGATTCTGGCCATCGAGCAGGTGAGCGGCAAGGTTCACAATCCCACGCCCGGAGAGCAGCACAAGATAAACGACCAGTATTTCCAGAGGATCGAGGCGATCGAGTTCACCGTCAGTCATGATGACGGCCTGCTCACACAAGATCTCGCCGAGGCCGACATCGTCATTCTCGGCGTCTCGCGCACGAGCAAGACGCCGACGTCCATCTATCTGGGACAGCAGGGCTACAAGGTCGCGAACGTCCCCCTCATCGAGGGAATCGACCTTCCCAAGGAGATATACGACGTCGACCGCGAGAGGCTCTTCGGGCTCATAACCGATCCCTCCGTGTTGGTCGGGGTGCGAAAGACGCGCATGGGCGGTCAGCTGGGGCAGTCGCGGTACGCGGACATCGATGCCGTGACGACGGAGCTTGACCGTGCGCGCACCATCATGCGCGGGCTCGGTTGCGTCATCATCAACACGAGGGACCGCGCCATCGAGGAGACGGCGCAGGAGATACTGCGCCATTACAACGCCGCGTTTCCCCGTATCCCGTCCCCACATGGCTCGTTCGTTCTTCCCTCGTAGGGTCGTGGGCCAAAGCCGATTCAAATACCCTATAATGTCGAACATTGGAAACGGGGATTCTCGTACTTCATAACGCACCGCATCCTCTCCGACGTGAATGAAAGGATAGGCAAGATGGATCGTGATAAGGCATATGTTCTCTGGTTCGACGAGCTTCGCCGCGAGGACGTCGAGATCGTCGGCGGAAAGTCCTCGTCCCTGGGAGAGATGACCTCGAAGACCGATGTTCCCGTGCCCTATGGCTTTGCAACCACGGCATACGCATACCGTCAGTTCATGGAGAGGACGGGTCTCGACAAGAAGATCCGCGAGGAGCTCAAGAAGCTCACCGACGTCGAGGACTCCGCGCTGCTGCGCGAGGTGACCGACAACATCCGCGCCATGATCGTCGCCGAGGACATGCCCGAAGACATCGTCGAGGCCATCAAGGACGCCTACGCCGAGCTCGGCGAGAAGATGCACGTGGACGATCCGTTCGTCGCCGTGCGCTCGTCGGCAACTGCCGAAGACCTCCCCGATGCCAGCTTCGCCGGCCAGCAGGATACCTATCTCAACGTGCATGGCCCCGATATGGTCGTGCAGAAGATCAAGGAGTGCTACGCCTCCACCTTCACCGACCGCGCCACCTACTATCGCGAGAAGACGGGTTTCGACCATCTGTCCATCGCGCTTTCCGCAACCGTCCAGATGATGGTCTTCTCCAAGGCAGCAGGCGTCATGTTCTCGCTTGACGTCACCAACGGCAACGACAAGGTCGTCACCATCGAGGGCTCCTACGGCCTGGGCGAGATGGTCGTGCAGGGTGCCGTCACGCCCGATAACTTCGTCGTCGACAAGGCGACGGGCGACATCACGCGTCGCATCATCTCGGACAAGCACGTCAAGATGATCCGCAAGCCCGAAGGCGACGTCGAGGAAGTCGAGGTCCCCGCCGACGAGCGCAAGCAGCAGGTCATCACCGACGACCAGATCAAGGAGCTCGCGGACTACGCCAAGCAGCTCGAGAAGCACTACGGCTGCTACATGGACATGGAGTGGGGCATCGACGAGCGCGATGGCAAGGTCTGGCTGCTCCAGGCACGTCCCGAGACGGTCTGGTCGCGCAAGAAGGCCGACGGCGAGGTAGCCGACGAGGCGGATGTCGCCGGGACGGAAAACCTCGACGTCATCGTGACCGGCCTGCCGGCCTCTCCCGGCAAGGTCGCCGGCAAGGCGCATGTTATCACCGACCCCGCCCTCATCGACGAGTTCAAGGACGGCGAGATCCTCGTCACGACCATGACCGCGCCCGACTGGGTGCCCGCCATGCAAAAGGCGCTCGCCATCGTCACCGATGCCGGCGGCATGACCTGTCACGCCGCCATCGTCAGCCGCGAGATGGGCATTCCCTGCATCGTCGGCACGGCAAGCCGCTCGCAAGAGGCCACGGCCTCGATTCAAGACGGCCAGGAAATCACGGTCGATGCCTCCAACGGCACCGTGTATGCAGGCATCGTCAAGAGCATGGTCTCGGAGGAACCTGCCGCCGATGCCGCGCCTGCGGCTGCGACCTACGTGGCGCCCGTCACGGGCACCAAAATCTACATGAACCTCGGCAACCCCGACCTCGCCGAGAAGCACGGCAAGCTTCCCTGCGACGGCGTCGGCCTCATGCGCGAGGAGTTCATCTGGACTACCTTCATCCACGAGCACCCCATGCACCTCATCGAGACCGGTCGTGCCGACGAGGCCGTCGAGAAGCTTGCCGAGGGCATGCGCAAGGTCGCGAGCGCCCTTTCCCCGCGTCAGGTCGTGCTGCGCCTCTCCGACTTCAAGTCCAGCGAGTACCGTGGCCTTACCGGTGGCGACAAGTACGAGCCCGAGGAGCCCAGCGCGCTGCTCGGCTGGCGTGGTGCGTCGCGTTACTACGACCCCAAGTACCTTCCGGCCTTCAAGCTTGAGCTCCAGGCCATCAAGAAGGTCCGTGACGAGTACGGCTTCAAGAACCTCCAGGTCATGATTCCGTTCTGCCGCACCGTCCAGGAGGCCGAGATCGTCACGGGCATCATGGCCGAGGAGGGTCTGGTGCGCAGCCCGGACTTCAAGATCTGGCTCATGGCCGAGATTCCCAGCAACATCATCATGGCCGACCAGTTCAACAAGTTCGTCGACGGCTACTCCATCGGCAGCAACGATCTCACCATGCTGATCTTGGGCCTCGACCGCGACAACGAGATCATCCAGGACGTCGCCGACGGCCGTGACCTCGCCGTCAAGCGTGCCATCCGCCATCTCATCGAGGTCGCCCACAAGGACGGCAAGACCGTGTCCATCTGCGGCCAGCTCCCGAGCATCTATCCGGAGTTCTGCGAGTTCCTCATCAAGAGCGGCATCGACTCCATCTCGGTCAACCCCGATGCGGTCATCCACACCAAGCAGATCGCCGCGCAGATCGAGCACAAGATGATGCTCGACAAGCTCACGGGCCGTGGCAAGCAAGAGTCCGAGGACCTTACCTGGTAAGTGCGCCGGTTGCACCAGCTAGTAGGGAAGGGGCAGCCACCGCGGCTGCCCCTTTTTGCCGTCCCCATTTGTTTCAGGGGGTGACATGCGATCGGACGCCCCGATTGCGCATCCGCGATGAGACAGTTGCTCAGGGACGTTGTCTCATTAATGAGACAACGTCCCTGAGCAACTGTCTCATCTTCAGCATTCCCATTGGTAGCGGCGCATGTCGACGTGGGCGTCGTCCTTGAGCTCGACGCCTTCCTCGGCAAGCAGGACCGCTTGTTCCTCCCAGCCCGGCACGAGGCGCCCCGCGTGATTGACCACGCGATGGCATGGGTATTCGCCGTAGAACTGGGAGTCCTTGAGGACCTTGCCCACGAGCCGCGCGTTTTTCGGGCGACCGATGAGGCGGGCGATTTGCCCGTAGCTCGCGACGCATCCCGCGGGAATCTCGGCGACGACCGAGAGCACCTCGTAGGCAAGCTCGTCATCGAGCACGTGTTCGTCGCTGGCCGCATCACGCGCGTCATGAAAGAAACCGTCATAGTCCAAGGATGCCTCCTCATCTTCATTTTCAAGAAAGTATACGCAAAATTGCATGGTTGACTGTGAACGGAGTGTCGCCTGAATTACAATTACAAAATCTATGTGATTCCAACTATGAAGGAGCTTGCATATGGCTGACGAGATTGCCGGCGAACTTACCATCGCCGAGGATGTCATCGCCGACTTGGCCGGCTATGCCGCCCTCGAGAGCTACGGTGTCGTGGGCATGGCCGCACCGACGCTGTCCGACGGCATCGCCAAGCTGCTGCCCGCGAGCCGTCTACGTCGTGGCATCAACGTCGAGATGGTCGATGGTGCCATAGATATGGACCTCTACGTCATCATCGAGCACGGCACCAACCTGGCCGAGGTGAGCCGCATGCTCGCGGACAAGGTCAAGTTCGTGCTCGAGGACGGGGCGCAGCTTCCCGTCCACGAGGTCAACATTCACGTGCAGGGCGTCAAGGTCCGCGATTAGCCAACTTGTAAGCCAAAACTACTCAACGGGGATACATCCATGAACATTGACGATATTCGCGCATGCATCGCAACCGCCTCGGCGGAGCTCTCCTCGCGCAAGGAGGAGATCAACCGCCTGAACGTCTTTCCGGTTCCCGATGGCGACACGGGAACCAACATGTCGCTCACGATGGAGTCCGTTGCCCGCGAGGTTGCCGCGCTTCCGCCCAATGCCGATGGAGCCGCCTTGCGCAAGGCCGTGACCCATGGCTCGCTCATGGGCGCCCGTGGCAATTCCGGCGTCATCACCAGTCAGATCCTGCGTGGCCTGTGCGAGGGGCTTGCCGATGTCACCGAATTCAGCACCGAGACGGTCGCGAACGCAATGGCCCGTGCCGTCGAGGTCGCCTTCCAGGCTGTCAGAAAGCCGGTGAAGGGGACGATTCTCACGGTGCTCGAGGATTGCTCGACCGTCGCGCAACAGGCAAATGCCGATGGTCTCGACGTCACGGCGACGCTGCATCTCATTTCCGAGGAGGCGCTCGCCTCCGTCAAGCGCACGCCGGAGCTGCTGCCCGTTCTCAAGGAAAACGGCGTCGTCGATTCCGGCGGCTTTGGCCTGGCCATCCTCATCCAGAGCTTCATCGCGGCGTTGACCGGCGAGCAAGCCCATCTTGCCTCTGCGGAGGACTTCACGCACGCCGAGGCGAAGGTGGCCATAGAGCACGTGCGTGACTGGGCCGGTTCCGACTACATGTACTGCACGGAGTTCCTGCTGCATAGCGACGAGGTCGACGTTGCCGAAACCCTCGATTTCCTCGCCTCGCTCGGCGATTGCGAACTGCTCGTCGGCGCCCATCCCGATTTCAAGGTGCACGTGCACACGGACACGCCGGGCACGGTGCTCACCTACATGACCGACCGCGGCCAGGTTTCCGAGGTCTTCATCCACAACATGGTGCTCGAGAGCGAGGAGCGTGCCGACGGCATTGCCGCGGATGAGGCGGCGCTCGGTTCCAGTGATTCGGAACAGCGCAAGCCCCTCGCGTTCATCGCGGTCGCCGCAGGCGAGGGCATGGCGAACATCCTGCGCTCGCTCGGCGTCGACTACGTCGTCTCCGGCGGCCAGACCATGAATCCCTCGACGCGTGACCTGCTCGACGCCATCGAGCAGGTCAATGCGGACGCGGCGATTCTGCTCCCCAACAACAAGAACATCATCATGGCCGCCAACGCCGCAGCCGAGAACGCCGATATCCCCTGCAGGGTCGTGCCCACGACTTCGGTGCCCGCATCGTTTTCGGCGATGCTCGTCGCCGACTTGGACGGCGATCTCGAGGAGAACGCCGAGGCCATGTGCGACGTGCTCGACGAGGTCAGGTGCGGCGAGGTCACGACGGCGATCAAGGACTCCAAGACCTCGGATGGTCGCGCGATTCGCCCCGATGACATTATCGGCATCGCCGACGGTTCGCTCGATGTCGTCGGCTCGAGCGTCGAGGAGGTCACGCTCGCTCTCGTTGACGCGCTCGACGACGACCTCGACTCGCTCACGTTGCTCGCCGGTCAGGACCTCGCGCAGGATGATTTCGAGAGGCTCGTCGAGCGAGTCGAGGAACTGCATCCCGACCTCGAGGTCGACGCGCAGCGTGGCGAGCAGCCTCTGTATCCCATCGTTTTCTCGATCGAGTAGGTGTGGGTGATGCGGAATATGCAGACCGAGAAAATCGCGATCGTAACCGATAACGCATGCGATGCGTCGGACGCCGAGCTTGCGGAGATCGGCGTCAAGTGCGTGCACCTCAGGGTCATCGAGCCTGACGGAACGCATTTCCCCGAGGACAACACGCCCGAGAACATCGAGGCCTTCTACGATTACATCGTCGCCTGCGACGAGCTCCCCGGTACGTCCATGCCCCCTTTGCTCGAGTTCGCGCAGATGTACACCGACCTTGCCCTGGAGGGATACACGCACATAATTTCGTTGCACATCTCCTCGAGCATGTCGGGAACCGTTCATACTGCCCAAATGGCGGCCGAGAGTGCCCCCGTTCCCGTCGAGGTCATCGACACGCATTGCAACACCGTCGCCCAGTTCCTCTTCGTGCGGCGCATCGCGCAGTTGCGCGAATATGGCCTGGGGTTCGATGAGCTCGTCGAGGCCGCCCATGACCTCGAGGGGAAGACGAGCATCTGCTTCATGCTCGACAAGCTTCGCAACCTCGTCAAGGGGGGTCGTACCGGCAAGGCCACCGGTCTTGCCGCAGCGCTGCTCAAGATCAAGCCGCTTCTCACGGTCGATCCGGAAGGCGAGGTCGAGATGTTCGGCAAGGCAAAGTCGCCCAGGCGCGCCGTCACCAAGCTCGTCGATCGCTACAAGGAGCTCGAAAGCCGCTTTGGTCCACTCGAGTGTTGCTTTGCCCATACGCGCAACATGGCCGGCGTCGACGAGTTGCGCGAGGCCATGATCGAGGCGGGCGTCAACTTGCTCGAGGTGGGTGTGCGCATGGTCGGTCCCGTCATCACCACGCACGTCTCGACCGGTTGCTTCGGATTCGCCTACATTCCGCAAGACGAACGGGTGCTGGGGCTCGCGTAATGTCATCGCGCGGGGATTCCGACTTCCTACTCGACCGTGATGTCGACAAGGTGCGTGCCGTGAGCCCGGCACGTGCGAAGAATCTTGCCAAGATGGGCATCAGAACGGTACGTGACCTTCTCGGGAACTATCCACGTCGCTATGTCGACCTATCCAATGTCGAGACGGCGGCACGAGCCCCCATCGGCCAATTCGTTACCGTCACGGGCACCGTTGACGAGGTCGTCGAGAAGCAACCGCGTCGGCGCCTGCACATCCTCGAGGTCTCCATCTTCGATGGCACGGGCATCATCATGGCGACCTGGTTCAGGCAGCCCTGGATGAGCGCGAAGTTCGAGCGCGGCATGCGCGTGGCCTTTTCCGGTAAGGTCACCTTCGAGTATGGTTTCAAGCGCATGAACAGTCCCTATGTCGCCTTCCTGGGCGAGCCGGGCCAGGGAGAGGCGCGTCCTGCCCAGATGATTGCCGTGCATCCCACGACCGAGGGCATCTCGACGACGTGGATGCGGCGTTTTATCGCCAACGCGCTCGAGCAGACCGCCGATATCGAGGATCCGTTGCCCGCCTGTCTGCGCATGCGTCATGGACTCGTCGGCAAGAAGGTGGCGTTGCGCCACATACACTTTCCAGAGAATCGCGCACAGATGCTCCAGGCGCGCAAGCGCCTGGCCTACGAGGAAGTCCTGCGCTTGCAGATCGAGATGATGCGCCTGCGCCGCGCCGAGACGCTCGATGCCGCGCCAACCGTGCACGTGCCGGGACGACGCGTCGAGAGCCTGCGCGCGCAGCTGCCCTTCGCGTTGACCGATGAACAGGAATCCGCCATCGCGGACATAGAAGCGGACATGTGCGCCGAACGCAGCATGAACCGCATGCTCTTGGGAGATGTCGGAACGGGCAAGACCATCGTCGCCGCGTTCGCCTTGGCGTTAAGCGCCGACAGCGGTTGCCAGGCGGCCATGATGGCGCCGACGGAAGTGCTCGCGCGCCAGTACGCGAGCAAGCTCGGACCGCTTTTCGATGCCGCGGACATAAGCTGGGGCATCCTTACGGGTGCCACGCCCCTCGAGGAGCGCGAGCGCCTGCTCGGCGCTGCGGCCGAGGGAAGCCTCCAGGTGTTCTTCGGCACGCACGCGCTCATCGAGCCCAAGGTGAGCTTCGCGCACCTGTCGCTCGTCATCATCGACGAACAGCATCGCTTCGGCGTCAACCAGCGCGCGGCCCTGCGCATGAAGGGGCCGGGTTGCGACCTGCTCGTCATGACGGCCACGCCCATCCCGCGCACGCTCGCGCTTACCCTGTACGGTGATCTGGACACGAGCTACATTCGCATTCGACCGGGCAACGTCACGCCCACGCGCACCGAGCTCGTCTCGCGCGATGCGCGGGGGAGGGCCTACGAGGCGATGAGGGAGGCGCTTTCCCAGGGACGCCAGGCATACGTCATCTGCCCGCTCGTGGGGCTTTCGCGCGAAAGCCGGGCCGAACGTGCCGAGGACGGCACGCTCTTCTCCTCGCTTGCGCAGGGAAGCGACATCTCCGACCCCAGGGCCGCCGAGCAGGAAGCCACCCGCCTGCAACGCGAGGTCTTCTCCGGCTATCACGTGGGACTGCTCACGGGACGCATGAGCGCCGCGGAAAAGCAGGAGGTCATGGATGCGTTCAACGAGGGCTCGATTGACGTGCTCGTCGCCACGACGGTCGTCGAGGTTGGCGTCGACGTGCCCAACGCGACCATGATGCTCATCGAGGACGCCGAGCGCTTCGGCCTCTCGCAGTTGCACCAGCTGCGTGGCCGCGTGGGCCGCGGCGAGCATCCCGGAACGGTCTTTCTCGTGGCAGATCCCGGCAAGGACGATACCGAAACCCAGGCGCGCATGGACGCCTTCGTGAGCACCACGGATGGCTTCGAGCTTGCCGAGGCCGACTTGCGCACCCGACACGAGGGTGACGTGCTCGGCAGCAGGCAGCATGGTGCTGAGACTCTCAAGCTCGTCAACGTCATCGATGACGCGCAGCTCATCGCTTGCGCCCATGCCGACGCGCTCGAGCTCCTCGAGGCCGATCCCGACCTGCGCGATCCCGGTCATCGGGCGCTCGCCGCCGATATCGAGCGCACGTTTGCGAATCTGGACGAGACATCGAGCAAGGGGGCATGACATGAGGATCATCGCGGGGGAGTTCGGCGGTCGCGTCATCGACAGCCCGAGCGAGAGGACCACCCGTCCCACGACCGATCGCGTGCGCGAGTCCATCTTCTCGTCCGTGTACTCACGTCTGCCAGACCTGACCGACGTCATCGTGCTCGACGCCTTCGCGGGTAGTGGGGCGCTCGGCATCGAGGCGCTCTCGCGCGGCGCCGCGAGCTGCACCTTCGTCGAGCGCGATCGCGCGGCCCGTGCCGTCCTCGAGAAGAACCTCTCCACGCTCGGTCTGAAGGCCCCACGTGTGCGTGTCATCGCCGGCGACGTCTTCGAAGCCGCCGAACGCCATGCCCTGGTGCCGTCGGCCCGTTTTTCGCTCGCCCTGCTCGATCCTCCCTACGCCGAGCAGGCGGCGCTTGTCCGTGACCTGCTCGTGGCCCTGGATGACCACGGCCAGCTTGCCGATGGCTGCCTCATCGTCTACGAGCACGCCCTCGACGACAGGCAGGCGGTCGCCGAGGAGTTTGCCTCCGGTGGACGCTTCGCGCTCGATGGCCAGAAGAAGTATGGCAAAATCGGAGTGACCTACCTGAAGTACGACGAACGCGAGGATTGTCATGCATAGGGTGCTTGTGCCCGGAACCTTCGACCCCATAACCCTCGGACACCTGGACGTCATCCGACGTGCGAGCGACATGTTCGACGAGGTCATCGTCGGCGTCGCCGCGTCGACCGGCAAGCGAGGGGGGACGCTGTTCACGCTCGAAGAGCGCGTCGAGCTGGCCCGGGAGGTCACGGCCGAGCTTGCGAACGTCAAGGTCATGGGCTTTGACAACTTGCTCGTCGATTTCGCCTCCTCCATAGGGGTGACGGCCGTGGTAAAGGGCTTGCGCGCGACGACCGACTTCGAGTACGAGTTCCAGATGGCCATGCTTAACTTTCGCCTCGCTCCCGAACTCGAGACCTTCTTCGTCATGTCATCGCCGGACTACATGCACGTCTCGTCGTCCATCGCCAAGGAGCTCGCCTCGTTACACGGTAGCACGGAGGGCATCGTCCCTCCCGTCGTGGGCCAGGCCCTCGCCAATCGTCTGGGATAGGATGCCAAGAGACCTAGCCCCTTGACGCGGATGATGACATGAAAGGGGTAGAACCGAGGTCTAAAGGAGCGCGCCGTAAAGACCGCGAAGCGGGCTGTCGGGAAGCGATCGTCGGGGCGATGCCCCTTCCATGTCATCTCAGGTCATCCGTGCGCACAAGCGCTGCCGCTTCGTATATAATCAAAGGCTCTATGGCTAGTTTCCGGGTTCGACGAGCCCACGCAACTTGAGATAAGGAGGCGATACGTGAAACCCTTGCACATCATGGACACGACCTTGCGCGACGCGCATCAGTCGTTGTGGGCAACGCGCATGGAGACGGGCGACATGCTCCCCATCCTGTCGAAGCTCGACCAGGTCGGCTATTGGTCGATCGAGATGTGGGGTGGCGCGACCTTCGATACCTGCCTGCGCTTCCTCGACGAGAATCCCTGGGACCGCCTGCGCGTCATCAAGCAGCGCTGTCCCAACACGCCGCTGCAGATGCTCACGCGCGGCCAGAATCTCATTGGCTACCACCATTATTCCCGCGATATCGTCAATCGCTTCATCAAGGCGGCCCATCGTAACGGCATCGACGTCTTCCGCGTGTTCGACGCGCTCAACGACGTGCGCAACGTCATCGATAGCGCCGAGGCGCTCAACGAGTGCGGTGCCCACTTCGAAGGCGCCATCAGCTACACCATGAGCCCCGTGCACACGCTCGATTCCTATATCGAGTACGCCTCCGAGCTCAAGGCACTGGGCGCCAAGTCCATCTGCATCAAGGACATGGCCGGCATGCTCACGCCGTACCGCACGGAGCGTCTGGTCAAGGCCCTCAACCAGGAGGTCGGCCTGCCCGTTCACGTGCATTGTCACTACGTGGGCGGCATGGCTCCCGCAAACTACATCAAGGCAGCCGAGGCAGGCGCGTCCATTGTCGATACCGCATCCGCACCCCTGGCCTTCGGCAATTCGCAGCCCGCCGTCGAGATGATCGTCGCAGCGCTCAAGGAGTCCGAGTACGATACCGGCCTTGACCTCGACCTGCTCTTCGAAATCTCGGACTACTGGGAGGAAATGCGTATCAAGAAGGGCTTCAAGCGCGGCATCTCGACGCTCTCGCACATGCGCGTCTACAGCCATCAGGTTCCCGGTGGCATGATGTCCAACCTCGTGAGCCAGCTCGAGATCCAGAAGGCGTCCGATCGCATGGACGAGGTCCTCAAGGAGATTCCCCGCGTGCGTGCCGAGGTCGGCTATCCGCCGCTGGTCACGCCCATGTCCCAGATCGTCGGCACGCAGGCTGTCTTCAACGTGCTCACCGGCAAGCGCTGGTCGGTCATCTCCAAGGAGATGAAGGATTACATCGCCGGTTACTACGGCAAGGCACCCGGCAAGATCGACCCGGCGATCCAGAAGGCCGTGCTCGGCGACGAGCAGCCGCTCGCACCGGACATCGCTCCGGGCTCGCTGGTCACCACGACCTACGAGGAGCTTGCCGAGGAGCTGGGCGACTTGGCCAAGAGCGAGGAAGACGTTCTCATGTACGCCATGTTCCCCAACGAGGCACGCCAGTTCCTCGAAAGGCAACGCAAGATCGAGAACACCAATTTCCTGATGAACAACGCCGTCAGCATCACCAAGGAGGAGGACTACGTGGACATCGCACAGATTCGTGACCTCGTGAAGCTCGTCGAGGAGTCCGGAGTCGGAGAGATTACCGTCGAGGAAGCCGGTGCGAAGGTCACCATTCGCACCCCGGGCATGCAGCCTACCGGTTACGCCTCGGCTCCCGTCATGCCCCAGGCGGCAGTCGCTGCCGCTCCCGCCACCGCCGAGGCGGCTCCCGCAGCCGCCGAGTCTTCGCGCCCGGCAAGCTGGAAGGCCGTCACCGCGCCCATGGTCGGCACCTTCTACGCCGCCCCGTCACCTGATGCCGATCCCTTCGTCGCCGAAGGCGCGACGGTCGGAGCGGGCGACACGCTCTGCATCGTCGAGGCCATGAAGCTCATGAACGAGATAACCGCCGACGAGATGTGCGTCGTGCGCGAGGTATGCGTCGACAACGCCGCGCCCGTCGAGTTCGGAACCGTCATGTTCTACGTCGAGCCCGTCTCCGAGTAGGAAGGCCCGAATCGCGCATGCTTGACAAGATCCTCATCGCCAACCGAGGCGAAATCGCCCTGCGCGTCGTGCGCGCCGCCCACGAGCTCGGCATCAAGTGCGTCGTCGTGTATTCCGAGGCCGACAAGGACACGCGTGCCGTCGAGATGGCCGACGAAAGCGTCTGCATCGGTCCGGCCCCGTCGGCGCTCTCGTATCTCAACATCCCCAACATCATCGCAGCGGCCCAGATTACTGGTGCGCAGGCCATCCATCCTGGCTACGGTTTCCTCTCCGAGAACGCCGACTTTGCCCGCGCCTGTGCCGACAACGACATCATCTTCATCGGACCGTCTCCCGAGTGCATCGACTCTCTCGGCAACAAGGCAGCCGCCAAGGCCACGATGAAGGAGCTCGGGGTTCCCACGGTGCCCGGAAGCGACGGCCCGGTCGAGACCGTCGAGGAGGCCCGTGCCTTTGCCCACGAGGTCGGCTACCCCGTCCTCATCAAGGCCTCTGCCGGCGGCGGTGGCAAGGGCATGCGCGAGGCAAACGACGACGAGGAGCTCGAGAGGATGTTCGTCGCCGCCCGTACCGAGGCTGCCAACGCCTTTGGCAACGACGAGGTCTACCTCGAAAAGCTCATTCGCCGTCCGCGTCATGTCGAGATTCAGGTCATCGCCGATTCGCATGGCAACGCCATGCACCTGTGCGAGCGCGATTGCTCGATCCAGCGGCGTCACCAAAAGCTCATCGAGGAGGCACCGTGTCCCGTCATCGACGAGTCCACGCGTCAGGCGATGGGCGAGGCTGCCCTCAAGGCCGTGCGCGGCGTCGGCTACGTCAACGCCGGTACCATCGAGTTCCTTCTCGACACGGACGGCAGCTTCTACTTCATGGAGATGAACACGCGCGTGCAGGTCGAGCATCCGGTTTCCGAGCAGATCACGGGCGTCGACATCATCAAGCAGCAGCTCATCGTCGCGTCGGGCGACCCCATCACCTGCGCCGATCTCGCTCCCATGTCGCCCAGGGCATGCGCGATCGAGTTCCGCATCAACGCGGAGGATCCCGCGCATGACTTTCGTCCGTGTCCCGGCGCCATCACGCGCTTTGACATGCCGGGCGGTCCCGGCGTGCGCGTCGATACCCATTTGCGTGCTGGCGACGTGATCCCGCCCACCTATGACTCGCTCATGGCAAAGCTCATCGTGTGGGGTGATACGCGCGAGGAGGCAATCGCCCGCGGCAAGCGCGCGCTTGACGAGTTCGTTATCGAGGGCGTCGCGACGACGATACCCTTCCACCGTCGCGTGCTCGATAACGCGACCTTCAACTCAGGCATGGTCTACACGGACTTCATCGAATCCGAGACGAATGGGGGACAGCTGTGAAGGAAATCGATCAGGGGTACGCGATTGACGGCATCACCATCGCGCCCGGCGTCGTCGAGACCATCATCTCGCTCGCCACGGCCGAGGTGCCCGGTGTCGCCGCCGTGGGGGTGGGTGGTGCCATCTCGACCATCAAGTCGGCCTTCGTCGCCGGCAACGCCGTTCCAACCAATGGCGTGCGCATCGAGGCGCAGGGCGACAAGAAGGTTGCCGTCACCGTTTCCATCCAGGCGTATTACGGTTACCGCCTCGTCGAGATTGCCGAGAACGTGCGCAAGGCCGTCGCCGACGCGCTTGCGGCGCAGATCGGCGTGACGGTGACGTCGGTCGACGTGCACGTCGACGCCCTCTCCTTCGAGGAGTAGGATCGCGCGATGGCCTCGCTTCGACACGAACACACGGCCGCGCGCCGTGAAGCGCTGCAGCTGCTATACACGAGCGAGCTCACGGGCGCGCCCCTGTCTGGCCTCGTAGGCGGTGACGAGCAGGAACTCCTGCTCGTGCCCGAATGCCCGCAGGGGGTCAGCGATGCCGATTTGGTCGGCGTCGACCTCGTCGACTACGCCTCGACGCTCGTCGACGGCATCGTCGAGCACGTTGACGCGCTTGACGAGCGCATCTCGTCGACGGCCGAGAACTGGACGCTCGAACGCATGCCCATCGTCGATCGCAACATCATCCGCATCGCCACCTACGAGATAGTCTATTGCGATGACATTCCCACGGGCGTCGCCATCAACGAGGCCGTCGAGATGGCGAAGGCCTTCGGTACCGACGAGTCCCCCAAGTTCGTGAACGGCGTGCTGGGGCGCATTGCGACCGAAACCTGTGGCGGGAACGTCGACGAGCTCGACGAGGACGCGCTGCAGGCGTGACTCGATGGATGGGGTGGTGACAATGGCGGAAACTTCACCGGAGACCTTTGGCGAGGTGCGTGCGCGTCTAGACGAGATCGTCTCCCAGGTGCGCAGCAAGGACGTATCGCTCGAGAAGAGCCTCGACCTCTACGAGGAGGCGATCAGGCTCGGCAATCGGGCAGCCGAGCTCATCGACAAGCCCGATTACACCGCGGCTGAGATCGCCGAGGCAAACGAGGTCATCGAGGCCGGCCAAGAAGAGGGCCCCGAAATCACGATCTGATGGCGAGGAATGACCAGGCCTTGACTGAGAAGATACTGGATACGATCGAGTCTCCCGCGGACCTTGGGAGGCTGAGCTACGACGAACTCGAGCGCCTCGCCTTCGAGATGCGTGCCGAGATGATTGCCGCGACCTCGCTGCATGGTGGCCATCTGGCTCCGTCACTCGGCGCCGTCGAGCTCATCATCGCGCTGCATCGCGTCCTCGATTGCCCGCGTGACCGCCTCGTCTTCGACGTCGGACACCAGGCCTATGCGCACAAGCTCCTGACGGGCCGGCGCCGTCAGTTCAAGACCCTGCGCACCTATGACGGCATATCGGGTTTTCCCAAGATCACCGAAAGCGCATATGACGCCCATGACTCGGGCCACGCCTCCGACTCGCTGTCAACCGCGCTCGGCTACGCGCTCGCCCGCGACCTCGACGGCTCCGACGCGACTATCGCAGCCCTCATCGGCGACGCATCGTTTACCGGTGGCATGGCGCTCGAGGCGCTCAATGACATAGGCCGTGCCAACACGCCGCTTCTCATCGTGCTCAACGACAACGGCATGTCCATATCGCCCAACGTCGGCGGTTTTTCCGCCTACCTCGCCAAGGTGCGCATGTCGAGCCAGTACACCAACCTGCGCAATCAGGTCGAGGACGCCTTCAACTCGAGCGGCGCGCTCGGACGTTTGCTCATGCGGGGAGGCAATGCTGCCAAGGAGTCGTTCAAGCAGATCGTGCTGCCAGGGGCAACCTTCCTCGAGGGCTTTGGTGTCACCTACGTCGGTCCGGTGGACGGTCATGACATCCAGACCATGGAGCGCATCTTCCGTGACGCCAAGGAGCTCGGCGGCCCCGTCGTCGTCCATGCCGTGACGGTGAAGGGAAAGGGTTATGGCCCGGCCGAGAACAATCCCGCGTTGTTCCATGGCGTCGGTCCCTTCGACATCGCCACGGGCACGCCCAAGCCCAAGGCGAGCACGCCCACGTGGACGCAGGTGTTTTCCGACGAGCTCGTCAAGCTCGCGGGTGACGATCCCGACATCGTCGCCATCACCGCCGCCATGGCAAGTGGCACGGGGCTTGCGGGTTTCGCGAAATCATATCCCGATCGTTTCTTCGACGTCGGCATCGCCGAAGAGCATGCCGTCGGCATGGCGAGCGCGCTCGCGCTCGCGGGCAAGAAGCCCGTCGTCGCCATCTATTCGACTTTCATGCAGCGCGCCATCGACCAGGCGATAGTCAACGTCGGCCTGCAGAAGGCCCATGTCATCTTCTGCCTGGACAGGGCCGGTCTCGTAGGTGACGATGGCCCGACGCATCATGGCGTCTTCGATCTCGTGTACCTGCGCATGATACCCGGCATGCGCGTTCTGGCTCCTTCGAATGACGAGGAGCTGCGTGCCGCCTTGCGCTGCGCCATTGACCTCGAGGGTCCGGTCGCCATCCGCTATCCGCGTGGGTCCGCTCCCGTCGCTGCCGCGCCCTGCGAGACGTGGCGGGAGGGACGGGCCCTCAAACTCGAAGATGGGAACGACGGCGCGTTGCTGGCGGTCGGGCGCATGGTCGACGTCGCGCGTGACGTCGCCAGGAACGCGGCGGGGCATGGCATCGACCTCGCCGTCTGGGACATGCGCTGGGTCAAGCCCATCGACGAGGATGCCGTACGGGAGGCGGCGCGGACAGGACGCATCTTCACCCTCGAGGATGGTGTCGTCACCGGGGGCTTCGGATCGGGGGTGCTCGAGCAGCTCGCCGAGATGGGCGTTGCCTGTCCGGTCACGCGCTTTGGCATTCCGGACGCCTTCGTGACCCAGGGTCCGACGGACAGGCTCTTCGAGGAACTTGGCCTCGACGCCGCCGGCATCGCCGCCGCGGTCATCGCGGCCTGCCGGGAGCGCTGACGGGCCATGCGGCTCGACGAGCTGCTGGTGCAGCGGGAGCTTTGCGCCGACCTTCACGATGCCCGGGCATCCATCATGGCGGGCGAGGTCGTGGTGGGGGAGCATCGCGCCACGAGTGCCGGCATGCGCGTGACGGACGATACGGCGGTTCGCCTCAAGGAGGGGAAGCGTCGCGGCGGCTTCGTCTCGCGCGGCGGTCTCAAGCTCCAGCGCGCGCTCGACGCCTTCGCCATCGACGTCACGGGACTTTCCTGCGTCGACTTGGGAGCCTCGAGCGGTGGCTTCACCGATTGCCTCCTGCAGCGCGGAGCGGCACACGTAAGCGCCGTCGACGTGGGTGCGGGACAATTCGACTGGGGACTGCGCAACGACACGCGCGTGAGCCTCTTCGAACGCACCAACATCCGCAACGTGACCGCCGATGACATCGGTGGTCCGTTCGATTTGGCCGTCGCCGACCTCTCGTTCATCAGCCTTACCTCCGTCATGGATGACGTCGCTTCCTTCCTCAGACCAGGGGCGAGTTTCGTCTCGCTCATCAAACCGCAATTCGAGGCGAACAGAGGCCTCATCGAGCCTGGCGGGGTCGTGCGCGATGCCGAGGTACATGCGTCTTGTATACGGTCCGTCTTCGAAAGTGCCTGCAGCTGCGGTTTCGAAGTTCTCGCCTTGACGTATTCGCCTGTCAAGGGTCCGGCAGGCAATATCGAGTTTCTGTTTTGGGCAAAAAATCATGGAACCGCGTCACGGCAAGAGGGTAGTATGTGCTTCGACGAAATCGAGCGTGTCGTCGCCGAGGCGCACGCCGAGCTGAAAGGTGATTCGTGAAGGTTCTCATCGTACCGAGCGCGTTGGAGGAGGTCGACGCAGCTGCCCGATACCTCGCCTCGCGCCTGGTCATTTCCGGCATTGACGCGTTGGTTCATGATTCCCATGGGCCCGACCAGCTGACGGTTTCCGCAGACGAGCTCGCTCTCGTCGTCTGCATGGGAGGTGACGGCACTTTCCTGCGCGCCGCGCATCTCATCGACTTCGCGCCCGTGCCCATGCTCGCCCTCAACTACGGGACGCTCGCGTTTCTGGCGGGCAATCCCGATCGCGATGATGTCGAGCTCATCACGAGCGCCCTGTCCGGCGACATGCTCTTCGAGCATCGTTCCATCGCCGATATAGAGATTACCCAGGCCGATGGCCGGATCATACGCAACAAGGCGCTCAACGAGGTCGCCTACACGCGCGGCCGCAGCGGGCGCGTGGTCGAGTATCGCTACGGCATCAACGGCATCACCATCGCGCGGCTCAAAGCCGACGGCCTGGTCGTCGCCACGCCCACGGGGTCGACGGGCTACGCGCTTTCTGCAGGTGGCCCCATCGTGTCACCCGCCTACACGGGACTCGTCGTCGTTCCGGTTGCGCCCCATGCGCTCAACACGCGCGCCATCGTCCTCGCGCCTTCCGACGTGCTCGAGGTCATCATGGACACGACACGTTCGCGTGACGCCTCCATCTTCGTGGATGGGACCATGCTCGACGTTGACGAGCCGGTGTCAATCGAGGTGAGGCGTAGCGATCATGACCTGCTCCTGGCCCGTGGCGGTGACGCCTTCTTCCGCAACGTCTCGCGCGTCTTTTTCGGGGGTCCCTATCCGGACATGCCCGATAGGCGGTGAGGACCGGGCCATGCTTGACGAGCTCCACGTATCCAACATAGCGCTCATCGAGGACGCGACAATCGCCTTTTCGCCCGGTCTGACCGTCCTCACGGGCGAGACCGGCGCGGGAAAGACCGCCCTGCTCGCCGCCCTCAAGCTCATATGCGGTGCTCGTGCGGATGCTTCGGTCGTGCGCGACGGTGCCGAGGAGGCGCTCGCCGAGGCCCGTCTCGTCGACGGTGACGAGCACATCGTGCGTCGTCGCCTGAGCGTCGCCGGGCGTAGCCGCTGCGCGATTGACGGCACGATGGCCACGGTTGGCGAACTCGCCGCGCTCACGTCGTCCATCGAGGTGCATGGCCAGCACGAGCAGGTGCTCCTGCTCGATCCGGCACGCCAGCTCGCCTATCTCGACTCGTGGGCGCAAGACGACGGGCTCGTCGCCGAATACGCCCGTGCTCGTGCCGACTACCTGGAGGCGCGCCGGACGCTTGAGGAGCTGGAGCGGGCACGGGGCAAAGACGAGCAGGAACTCGAGTTCATGCGCTTTACCTGCGAGCAGATCGAGAAAGTCAATCCCCAGCCTGGAGAGCTCGAGGAACTCGAGGACGATTTGCCGCGGCTGCAGCATGCCGACCAGCTCGCGCAGACCTTGCAAGACGCTTGCGCCGCCCTGCATGACGATGGCGGAGCCCTCGACCTGATCGCCCGGTCTGTCGCCGACCTCATGCACCAGCAGGGCATTGACGACGAACTCGACGAGCTCGCCGCGCGGCTTGACGGCCAGATGCGCGACCTCGAGGACCTCACGCGCGACCTGAGCGCCTACGCCCATGGCATCGACACCGATCCGCGTCTGCTCGAAGACACCCTCGAGCGCCTCGACAAGCTCAACGGCCTCATGAGGCGTTTTGGGCCCGGCATGGAGCAGGTCTTCGCGACCTGGCAGGCCGCCAGGCGCGCAATCGAGTCTGCACAAGATTCTCCGCAGCGCATGGAAGAGGCCCGCGCCCGCGTCGCGCAGGCAGAAGACGCGTATCGTCATGCCGCCGTCGCGCTTTCGGCCGCACGTCACGATGCCGCCCGGACGTTCTGCGAGCAGCTCGCGTCGTCCGTCACCGAGCTTGCGATGGAGGGTGCGCGTTTTGAGTTCTCGTTTGACGAGCTCGGCTTCGAGCGCTGGGGCGAGACTGGCTCCGAGCAAATCGAGTTGCTCTACCAGCCCGCGCCCACGTCCAAGCCGCGACCGCTGCGTCGTATCGCGAGCGGTGGCGAGCTTTCGCGCATCCTGCTCGCGCTCGAATGCATGCACTACGCTTCTGCCGGGCATGATGGCGGTCGTACCACCATTATCTTCGACGAGGTCGATTCCGGTATCGGCGGTGCCACGGGCAACGCGGTCGCCCGGCGTCTCGCCACGCTTTCCAAGGGTGCCCAGGTCATCGTCGTCACGCATCTGGCCCAGGTCGCGGCCCTTGCCGACGAGCATTACGTGGTGAGCAAGCAGTCCCTTGCAGACGCATTGCCGCACACCAGCGTCGAGCCCGTCACGGGCGAGGCGCGCGTGGCGGAGATCGCCCGCATGCTCTCGGGTGACGATGACGAGCGCGCGCTCGACCATGCACGCTCCCTGCTCGAGGCGGCATGCCGATGACGGTGTCGACGCTCGCCAACGCGCTGTGTGACGGACAGGTCGTCATCGTCGCGACCGATACCGTCTATGGCCTCGCGGCGTTTCCCGGTTCTACGGGATACGCCAGCATCTTCGAGCTCAAGGAGCGCTCCGCCGATCAGGTTCTTCCCTGGCTCGTGCATGACGTTGCCGCGCTTGACGTGCTCGTGGACGGCGCTCCTGCCTATGCCCGTCGTCTGGCCCAGATGTTCTGGCCCGGCGCGCTTACCCTCGTGCTGCATGCCTCGAAGGCAGCATGCGAGTTGGGTGACGTCGCGGCAGACGGGACGATCGCCCTGCGCTGTCCTGACGATGCCGACTTGCTCGCCCTTCTCGACGAGCTCGACGGTCCGCTTGCCTGCACGAGCGCGAATGCTCATGGCGAACCCGCGCCCACGTGCCTGAAGGACGTCCCCATCTCGATGCGTGCGCTTCCCGGTGGCGAGCTTCTACCCGAGGCATGCCGTGACGGTCGCGCATCCACGATTGTGGACTGCACGGGCCCTTATCCGAAGATCCTGCGTGAAGGGCCGATACCCGAGCAAGTCCTGCTCGACGTGGCCGTCTTCGGTGCTACACTAACGAGCCACGAGTAAAGTGGCAGATAGGGATCGCAGATGCGGGCTTGCTTTCGCACCCGATTCGCGATTCATTGCGAAGCCGCTGCGGAACTCGCACGCAAAGACCGCGTGCTCAGACAGTCCTCGCGCCCGCTTCGCATGAATCGCTCATCTGCTCAAGATGCCCGCATCTGCGATCCCTATCTGCTGGGGTATATATTGTTTTGCCAATGTACATGCTGCATTGGATTGATTCGTGCATGAAGACGAGAGGGTCAGCTATGGCACAACTGCGCATCGCGTTGGCATCGGATCACGGTGGCTTCGAGCAAAAGGAGGAGCTGAGGGTCTGGCTCGATGGTCTCGGCTACGTCGTCGATGACTTCGGTTGCGATAGCGAGGAAAGCGTCGACTATCCCGATTACGCCGAGCGCGCGGCGCGTGCCGTCGCGCAAGGCGATGACGATTACGGCATTCTCGTATGCGGTACTGGCATCGGCATGATGATCGCCGCCAACAAGGTCGCCGGCATCCGTGCCGCAAACCTCACCTCACCCGAGTTCGCCAAGCTCTCCCGCGAGCATAACGATGCAAACGTCGCGACGCTTTCGGGGCGTTTCACCTCCCTCGAGGACAATAAGAGCATCGTCGAGACGTTCCTCGACACCGACTTCGCGGGTGGCAGGCATGCCCGCAGGGTCGAGAAGATCATGACCATCGAAGACGCAGAGTAGGAGAGCCTTGCCCATGAACAACGAGCTACTTGCCCAGGCAGACCCGGAGATTTCCGCTGCCATCAACGACGAGCTGACGCGCCAGCGCAACACGCTCGAGCTCATCGCATCCGAGAACATCCCCTCGCTGCCCGTCATCGAGACGATGGGTACGATCCTCACCAACAAGTACGCCGAAGGCTATCCCGGCAAGCGCTATTATGGCGGCTGCGCCAACGTCGACACCATCGAGACGATCGCCCGCAACCGCGCCTGTGAGGTGTTCGGGGCAAAGTACGCCAACGTGCAGCCGCATTCGGGCGTCTGCGCCAATTCCGCGGCGTACTTCGCCCTGCTCGAGCCGGGTGCGAAGATCCTGGGCATGTCGCTGTCCGCCGGTGGCCACCTGTCCCATGGTGCCAAGTTCTCGCTCTCGGGTCGTTTCTACGATGCCCATTCCTACGGCCTGAATCCCGAGACCGAGCGCATCGACATGGACGAGGTCCGTGCCATTGCCCGGGAGGTCAAGCCCGATCTCATCGTCGCGGGCGCCTCGGCCTATCCGCGGATCATCGACTTCGAGGCCTTCGCCGACATCGCCCATGAGGTGGGCGCCTACCTCATGGTCGACATGGCGCACATCGCCGGTCTCGTTGCCGGTGGCGCCCATCCCTCGCCGGTACCCCATGCCGACATCGTCACCTCCACCTCGCACAAGACCCTGCGCGGCCCGCGCGGTGGCTTCATGGTCACCAACAACGAGGAGATTTACGACAAGTACAACAAGGCCGTGTTCCCCGGATGGCAGGGCGGTCCGCTCATGCACGTCATCGCCGCCAAGGCCGTCGCCTTTGGCGAGGCGGCGCAACCGTCGTTCTCCGAGTACGCCCATGCCGTCGTCGAAAACGCCGCCGCCTTGGGCGAGGGCTTGGTCGAGGGCGGCCTGCGTCTCGTTTCCGGCGGCACCGACAATCATCTGTGCCTCGTCGACCTCACGCCCGCGGGCATCACCGGCAAGGAGGCCGAGGAGTTGCTCGAGCCGCTCGGCATAACGACCAACAAGAACGCCATTCCCAACGATCCACTCCCGTCTTCCATCACGAGCGGCGTGCGCGTGGGAAGCGCCACGATTACCTCGCGTGGCTTTGACGCTGACGAGGCCCGCGCCATCGGCGGCTTCATCGCACGCGCCATCTTCAATCGTGATGACCGGACCGTCCTCGAGGGAGTCGCGCGCGAAGTGCATGACATGCTCGAGGCGCATCCGCTGTATCCCGAAATCGCCTAGCGCGCAAAGCGCGGGAGAGGAGACGTCATGGCCGACACACGTCCGAGCTGGGACGAGTACTTCATGGATATCACGCGCAGGGTCGCCACGCGTTCGACCTGCCTGCGCCGCGCCGTCGGCGCCATCCTGGTTCACGACAAGCGCATCATCGCCAGCGGATACAACGGAGGACCTTCGGGGCTTGCGCATTGCCTCGACATCGGCTGCCTGCGCGAGAAGCTCGGCATTCCCTCCGGACAGCAGCATGAGTTGTGCCGCGGTATCCACGCCGAGCAAAACGCCATCATCCAGGCGGCGCGCTACGGCGTGTCCATCGAGGGTTCCGTCCTGTACTGCACCACGCAGCCCTGCACGCAATGCACCAAGATGCTCATCAACGCGGGCATAACCGAAATCGTCTATGCGGAAGGGTATCCGGACGATCTCGCGCGCGAGCTCCTGGAGGAGTCTGGCATCATCGTGCGCCGCTTCGAGGCATAGAAATCCCCGCTCAGGAGCTTGTAGATGTACTCGTCAAGGGGCGCTTCACCGTTCACGGAATAAAACCCAAAAACAATTCCGCTTTGCAAGATTGCCAATGCCTTTTGCTACAATCCCATATTGGTGTGCTTGATGCCGAGTCGCCGGTTTATCGGGGAGGAACGTGTTCGATGCCCATACTTTTCGGAGCCCTTACGGGACTTCTGGGTTTCGTCCCGCTGTTTCTCGCTTTTAGACTGGCACGCAAGCACCCGTCGACGAACACATTGACTTTCGGCCTCTTCGGGCTGGGAGGTGTCTTCGTCTCGCTGATCATCTTGGTGGTTGGACTCATCATTTGTGCGATGACGGCGCGAGATGGACTGGTCGGCTTCGCCATCGCGGAGGCGGTTGTGTTCCTCGGCGCAACGATTGCCTTCGTCTTGAAGAGGAACTACGTCTTCAAGCGCGGTGGTGACAAGAACGAGACCCGAGTGAAGGGGGAGTAAGGTGGGAGACGCTCTAGGCGCATTTGTAGGAGAGGCCCAAGGCCTGTCCGCGCATTTTGAGCCCCAGACCGTATTCAGTATCGGAGGCTGGAATATCACGCAGTACGACATCTGGCTGTTCATCGCCTTTTTCGTCGCGTTGCTGGTGATCCTCATAGCTGCCAGGAAGCTGCAGCTCATTCCGACCAACAAGTTCTACAATATGGTCGAATACGGCTACGAGTTCGTTAATCGCAACGTCGCGGAAGACGTCATCGGACATGGTTTCAAGAAGCACGTCCCGTTCCTGGCGACTTTGTTCTTCTTCATTCTCATTTGCAACATGCTCGGTCTCGTTCCGGGCTTCAAGACGTCGACGGGTTCCATTTCGTGCACCTGGGCGCTTGCGACCATATCGTTCGTCTACTTCAACTTCTACGGTTTCAAGACCCTGGGAGCAGGCGGGTACTTCAAGTCGCTGTGCCCGAGCGGCGTTCCCGGTCCCATGGTTCCGGTCATCTGGTTCCTTGAGTTCTTCTCCATGGTCATCCGCATTCTCACGCTGGCCGTTCGTCTTTACGGCAACATGCTCGCGGGTCACATGGTCCTCGCGGTGTTCGGTATCGCGACCACGTGCTTCCTGCAGGTTGCGCTGTTCAGCGGCTCCATCGACCTCATCGCAGGCCTGCCGTCGGTGGCATGGTTCCTGCTTCTCGTCGTGATGTACGCGCTCGAGTGCTTGGTCGCCTTCATCCAGGCCTTCGTGTTCGCCATATTGTCGGCGTCGTACATCAACATGGCCACCCATCCGCACTAGGATGGACCTGACGCGAGACGCGTCCGCCCGCCGCAGCGCATGTGGCGTTTCTATTGGTGTCACAGCCGGTTGCCTTTCCGGCTGAGCATATTTGTCAGATGCCCCATAAGAGGAATGGGGTAGGAAAAAGGAGGAAGTTGTGGAAATCACGCTTGTACTCGCAGCACTGAAGGTCGTCGGTTACGGCCTGGCGGCCATTGGCCCTGGTATCGGCATCGGTATCGCCACCTACGGTCTTTGCGTCTCTGCTGCCCGCCAGCCCGAGATGAAGGGTCAGCTCATGGGCTACTTCTTCATCGGCGCCGCCATGTCCGAGGCGTTGGCACTGCTTGGCTTGGTCCTGTTCTTCATCGGTTAATCGTCTTGTACATGAGAGATTCTGATTTTAAGAATAGGAGGCAAGCGAAGTTGAAATGCAAGAATAAGGCAGCAAGGATCAGCTGCGCCGTTGTGTTCGCGGCGGCCTTTGCACTGGCTTGCCCTGCATATGCATTCGCTTCTGAGGGGGGCATCGACGCGATCCTGCCCAAGATGAACGAATTCATCCCCATGCTCGTCGCCTTCATCATCCTTTGGATCGTCCTCGCGAAGTTCGGGTGGCCCCTGTTTGACGGCATGCTCGTGAAACGCGAGACGACCATCCGCGAGGCCCTCGAGAAGTCCGAGCAGGCACGCATCGAGTCCGAGCGCGTGCTCGCCGAGTACCAGGACAAGCTGATCGAGGCTCGCCAGGAGGCGGCCACGATCATCTCCGAGGCCAAGCAGCAGGCCGAGGCGCAGCGCGCCGCGACCACCGCCAAGGCCCAGGAGGAGGCCGAGAAGATCATCGTCAAGGCGCGCGAGGCAATGCAGGCGGAGAAGAACGCCGCCATCGCCGAGCTCCAGGCGTCTGTCGCCGATATCGCATGTGCCGCCATGACCCGCGTCGTGCAGGAGGACTTCACGGATGCGGATCATCGCAGGCTCATCGAGAAGAGCCTCGAAGAGATAGGTACGCTCAATGCCTAGGAATCGCCTGCTCATCAAGAAGGAAATCGAGGCATATGCCGAGGTCCTGCTCGAACTGGGCGAGTCCACCGATAGCGTGTACTCGATTTCAGCTCAGCTCGAGGAGATGAAGAAGGTCGTGCGCATGCACCCTGGTCTCAGGGACGTGCTCGCGAACGACTCCATCGACGAGAATACGCGTGCGACGGTAATCCATGAGGTCTTCAAGGAGTTTTCCGTCGACATGATCAAGTTCGTCATCGTGATGGCCGAGCGTCAGGACATTCCGCTGCTCCCGAGGGTCGCGGAGTGCTATGACCAGATGGTCCAGGACAAGTACGACGTCGTCATCCTCGACGTCGCCACCGTCATTCCGCTCGACGACGAGCTGCGAGAGAAGTTTAAGAGTAAGTTTGCCGCCCAATTCGGCAAGGAGATCGTCCTGCGCGAGCATGTCGATGCCTGGCTGCTTGGCGGCACGAACGTGAGAGCAAATGGTAGGCGTGTCGATTGTTGCACCGCTACGCGAATCGAAAGGGTTCGTGCCGAGCTCTCTTCAGTATGGACTGGAGGTGAAAGGTAAATGGCGGAAATCACCGCGAGCGACATCGATCAGATTCTGCGTGAGAAGCTTGCTTCACTGCAGACCAACGTCGAGACTCGTGAGTTTGGTCATGTCATCCAGATCGGCGACGGCATCGCGCGCGTCGACGGTCTGAAGAGTGCAATGGCCGGCGAGCTCCTCGAGTTCGTCGCCCATGACGGCACGACTGTCTATGGTCTCGCCCAAAACCTTGAAGAAGACGAAGTGGGCGCCGTTCTCCTCGGCGACTACACCCTTATCAAGGAGAACGACGAGGTTCACACGACGGGCCGCGTCGTCGAAGTTCCCTGCGGCAAGGCATTGCTCGGCCGTGTCGTCAATCCGCTCGGCATCCCGCTGGACGGCAAGGGCCCCATCGAGGCCGAGGGATACCGCCCCGTCGAGTTTCGTGCTCCGGGCGTCATCGAGCGCCAACCTGTTCACGAGCCCGTCCAGACGGGCCTCATCGCCATCGACGCGATGATCCCCATCGGACGTGGCCAGCGTGAGTTGATCATCGGCGACCGCCAGACGGGCAAGACCGCCATCGGCATCGACACGATCATCAACCAAAAGGGCAAGAACATGATCTGCATCTATGTCGCTATCGGCCAGAAGGCCTCCACGGTCGCTACCGTGGTCGAGGCCCTCGAGAGCCACGGCGCCATGGATTACACGATCGTCGTGTCCGCGCCCGCATCCACGTCAGCACCGCTGCAGTACATCGCCCCCATGGCCGGTTGCGCAATGGGCGAGTACTTCATCTACAATGGTGCCGACGGCCAGCCGGCGAGCGTCACCAATCCCGGTGGCCACGTGCTCTGCGTCTACGACGACCTCTCCAAGCAGGCCGTCGCCTATCGCCAGATGTCGCTGACGCTGCGTCGTCCGCCGGGACGCGAGGCCTATCCTGGTGACGTCTTCTACCTGCACTCCCGTCTGCTGGAGCGCGCCGTCAAGCTCAATGACAAGAACGGTGCCGGTTCGCTTACGGCGCTGCCCATCATCGAGACCCAGGGCGGTGACGTCTCGGCTTACATTCCGACCAACGTCATCTCCATCACCGACGGCCAGATCTTCCTGCAGTCCGACCTCTTCTTCCAGGGCCAGCGCCCGGCAGTCAACGTCGGCATCTCGGTTTCCCGAGTCGGTGGTTCCGCGCAGATCAAGGCCATGAAGCAGGTTGCCGGTACGCTTCGCCTCGACTTGGCCGCCTATCGCGAGCTGCAGGCGTTCTCGCAGTTCGGCAGCGACCTCGACAAGGCGACCCAGCAGCAGCTCTCCCGTGGCGCTCGCATGACCGAGCTCCTCAAGCAGGGCCGCTTCGCCGCCATGGACGTCGAGGACCAGGTTGTCGCCATCTTTGCCGGCGACCAGGGATTCCTCGATGGCATGCCCGTCTCCGACACGCTTCGCTTCCGCGATGACCTCGTGCAGTACATGCACACGGTTCGCAAGGACCTCAAGGAGAAGATCGCGACCGAGAAGCAGCTGACCGACCAGATCAAAGAGGAGCTCCTCGAGGCCATCACGACCTTCAAGCAGAGCTTCATCATTGCGAAGAAATAGAGGTTAGCGCATGCCCAGTCAACGCGATATCAAGAGGCGCAAGCTCTCCGTCGAGAGCACGAAGCAGATCACGCGCACCATGGAAATGGTCGCGACTGCCAAGATCCGCCATGCGACTGAGCGCATCGCCGCCGCTACCCCGTATTCCGAGGCCATGGTCAAGACGCTTTCGGCTGTAGCTGCCCACTCCATTGGCGTGGAGCATCCGCTGCTGGAAGAGCACGAGCAGAAGAAGGCGGCAATCGCCATCGTCGTGGTCTCGGACCGTGGCCTGGCCGGTGGATTCAACAGCAACGTGTTTCGCATGGTAGACAAGTACCGTGCTGAGAACACCGCTGCCGGCATCAAGACCGACGTCATCGTCTGCGGCAAGAAGGGCGCGAGCTACTTCCACTACCGCAGGCTCGAGCCGCTCATGGTCTTCCGCGACATGTCCGCCGACCCCACGATACAGGAGGCGCGCGAGATTTCCTCGTACGTTCGCAGCAGCTTCCTCGACCACGCCGTTGACGAGGTGAAGGTGTTCTACAACCATGCCCGCAACGCCGCCGATCAGGATTTGCGCGAAGAGGTCATCCTGCCCGTCCAGGCCGATGCGCTCAAGGCAAGTGACGAGGAGGGGGAGTCTTCCCTCGCCGCCGGCACGAGCTTCGAGCCTTCGTCGGAAGAGGTTCTTGACCGCCTGCTCCCGGCTTATGTCGAGACGGTGGTCTATCACGCGCTCATCGATTCAGCCGCTGCCGAGCAGGGCGCTCGCCGCAAGGCGATGAAGTCCGCGACCGACAACGCGACCGAGATGATCGAAACGCTGGATCGTCTGTACAACCGCGTACGCCAGGGCGCCATCACCACCGAGATCACCGAGATCGTCGGCGGTGCGGCCGCTTTGGAGGAATAGAGAATGACGAGTAAGATAAGGACACAACTATGAAGAACGTTGGACGCATCGTTCGCATCGTTGGTGCTGTCGTAGACTGTGAGTTTGCGGCTGATTCCATCCCTGCGATCTACAACGCGCTCACGGTGGATGCTGATACTCCAGTCGGTCACATTTCGACCGTGCTCGAGGTCCAGATGCACCTGGAGGGCAATATGGTCCGCACGGTCGCCATGACCAGCACGGACGGCCTTCAGCGCGGCACCGAGGTCGTTGACACCGGTGCTCCCATCCAGATGCCCGTCGGCGACGAGACCCTCGGTCGCATCTGGAACGTCATCGGCCAGCCGGTCGATGGCAAGCCGATGCCCAAGATCGAGCAGACCTATCCGATTCACCGTCCGGCACCCGCCTTCGACGAGCTCACCACCAAGACCGAGACCTTCGAGACCGGCATCAAGGTCATCGACCTTCTCGAGCCCTACATTCGTGGTGGCAAGACGGGCCTGTTCGGCGGCGCCGGCGTCGGCAAGACCGTTCTCATCATGGAGCTCATCAACAACCTCGCCCAGGAGCACAACGGTACCTCCGTGTTCACGGGCGTCGGTGAGCGTACCCGTGAGGGCACGGACCTCTACCTCGAGATGAGCGAGTCGGGCGTCATCAACAAGACCTGCCTCGTGTACGGTCAGATGAACGAGCCTCCCGGAGCGCGTCTGCGCGTCGGTCTGGCCGGTCTGACGGTTGCCGAGTACTTCCGCGACCAGGGCCAGGACGTCCTCCTGTTTATCGATAACATCTTCCGCTTCACCCAGGCCGGTTCCGAGGTCTCCGCACTTCTGGGCCGCATGCCGTCCGCAGTCGGTTACCAGCCCACGCTGGCCACCGAGATGGGCGACCTGCAGGAGCGCATCACCTCGACCGCGACGGGCGCCATCACCTCCGTCCAGGCCGTCTACGTCCCCGCAGACGACCTCACCGACCCGGCTCCCGCCACCGCGTTCATCCACCTCGACGCCACCACGGTTCTGTCGCGCTCCATCGCCGAGCTCGGCATCTACCCGGCCGTCGACCCGCTGGCCTCCACGAGCCGCGCCCTCGATCCCTCTGTCGTGGGCGACGAGCATTACCGTGTCGCCGTGCAGATCCAGGAGATTCTCCAGGCCTACTCCGACCTCCAGGACATCATCGCCATTCTGGGTATGGACGAGCTCTCCGAGGAGCAGAAGCTCGTCGTCGCCCGCGCCCGCAAGGTGCAGCAGTTCCTGGGCCAGCCGTTCCACGTTGCCAAGCAGTTCACCGGCATCGACGGCAAGTACGTCAAGGTCGAGGATACGGTTCGCTCGTTCAAGATGATCATTGACGGCGAGATGGACGACGTTCCCGAGCAGGCGTTCCGCAACAAGGGCGACATCGAGGAAGTTCTCGAGGCCGCCAAGGAACTCGTTTAGAGAAAGGTCGCTAGCCAACCATGCTGCAATGTGAAATCGTCACTCCCGAAAGCAAGCTGTACTCTGACGAGGCCCACTTCGTGGTCATTCCCGCTTCCGAAGGCGAGATGGGCATCTTTGCCAAGCACGAGCCCGTGGTGACCACGCTCAAGTCGGGTACCGTGCGTGTAACCGAGTCAGAGGGCCAGGAGCCGGTACGCTACATTGTGGCCGGGGGGTATGCGCAAATCGAGGGAGACCGCGTCATCGTACTCGCCGATCATGCGGCCGCCTTGCAAGAGCTCGACGAGACTGCCATCAAGGTCCATATTGACGACCTCAAGGAGAAGATGGCCGACCTTAAGGATGACGATCCTAATCGCGCGTTCATCGAAGACGAGGTCAAGTGGAACGAGGTTCTCCTCGAGCAAACCAAGTAACACCGCGAGTGATTTCCACACACGAGAGGGGGTCGTCATCTGGCGACCCCCTCTTGCGTTTGCAAGGCGCATTGGGCGCGGATATTTTACGTTTTCCTAGCCACGGGTTGATGCCTGTGCAGGTTATTTCCGTTTTCCTAGGATCTGGGTCTTTTCGAGGCTAGGAAAACGAATAAAACGTGCACGGCGAGGCAAACAAATCGCCCTAGCGACCAATGAGACGCATGGTGTCTGTATCGATATCGCTGAACTCGACCTCGACGAGCGCCCCGACGGGAAGCGCCGTATCGCATGCGACCGCGTGATAGGACTCGCTCGTGCCAATGCCCGGACGCTCGATGACGACTTCTTCAATGGTTCCGAGACGTCGCTCCATGTCGGAAAGCGCAAGGCGACGCCCGAGATCAATGAGGGTTTGCGAACGTGCGGCCTTGACCTTTGGGTCCACCTGATCGTCGCGGATCGCGGCGGGCGTGCCCGGTCGCTTCGAATACCGAAACACGTGCAGGCGCATGAAGCCGCAACGCTCGACGAGCTTGCAGGTCCGCGCGAAGTCATCTTCCGTTTCGCCGGGAAAGCCGACGATGACATCGGTTGACAGGGCGATTCGAGGGACTGCCTCGTGCAGGCGGTTGGTGAGCGCGCAAAACGCATCGGCGTCGTAGCGACGGTTCATCTCGCGCAGGACCTTGTCCGATCCCGATTGCAGACACAGGTGCAGATGACGGCACAAGCGCCCCTCCGAGTGCGCGAGCACGTCGACGAGCGTGGGCGTGACGCTTTGCGGCTCCACTGACGAGACGCGCACGCGCCCGATATCTGTCTTCTCTTGCAAGAGCGTCACGAGTCGAGCGAGGTCGATATCCGCATCCCGGTAAGCGGCCAGGTCGATGCCGACGAGCACGAGCTCGCGCGTGCCCGCATCGGCGAGCGTCCGAGCACGGGAGATAACGGTTGCGGCCGGCACGGAGCGAGCTGGTCCACGGGCGACGTGCACGATGCAGTAGCTGCACGTGTTGTCGCAGCCATCCTGGATCTTGAGGTCGACACGCGTCCTGAAGCCGGAATCGCTCCTCTCCATTGTCGTCTGGTCAGAGATGGCGGTCGAAACCGCGGCCGTATCGCGAGTGAGGCGCACGGCGAGCGCGGGAATCCTCTCCTTGTCATGCTCGCAGATGATGCGGGGATCGATGTCGGCATAACGTGCGGCGTCGATGTTCACCGCACATCCCGTCACGATGATCGCGGCTTTGCCAGCCCGCAGCAGCGTGCGGAGCGCTTTGCGGTTCTTCGCGTCGGCCTCCCCCGTGACCGTGCAGGTGTTGAGGATGGCGACATCGCAATCGGCGGCATCGGTCGCACGCGTCCACCCCAAGGCAAGCAGCGCGGCAGCGATGGCCTCCGATTCGGCCATGTTGACCTTACAGCCAAGCGTGTGGATGTGAAAGCGCGGAATGGGGACCCCTCGCGTCTCTGGTGCGTCTGGTTCCTGTCTAGCTATGGTTGCCCAAGCCGCCCAGGGTGTACATGCACAAGGCGGTCGCGACCGTGCCGGCCGTCTCGGTGCGCAAGATCAACTCGCCGAGCGAGACGATCTTGACGAAGGAACCCAGGGATTTGATCGCCTCGACCTCCTCGGCCGTAAGACCACCTTCGGGGCCGATGACGAGTGCGACATGGCTGTCGATATCGCAGCCCTCGAGCGCGTCGGTGACGGAAAGCGGCGTGCCGTCCGCCCGCTTGTCCGCTTCCTCCCAGGCGATGACGACCCGGTCGTATTCCGCGAGCTCGCGGCAGATGTCATCGAGTCCCGTGGGGTCCTCGACGATGGGCAGGATGTTGCGACCGGACTGCTTGGCGGCGGAAAGCGCGATGCGGCGCCATCGCGAGCCCTTGCGACCGCGTTCGTCGACAGCGAGGCGCACGACGGTGCGTGCGGAGAGGAAGGGGATGATGCGTCCTATACCGAGTTCCGTGGTCTGGCGGATGGTCTGCCCCATGCGATCGCCCTTCGAGATGCCCTGCACGAGCGTGAGGTCGGGGAGCTTCTCGAGCGGCATCTCCTGGATGCAGCGACCCGTTGCCTCGAACTCGTCGATCGTCTCGATCTCGACTTCCCAGCATTTGCCGCCGGCGGCGACGGCCGCGATGTGCTCGCCCTCCCTGATGCGGCGCACCGCGAGGTGGTGCAGTTCTTTATCGGAGAAGGGAAGGGTGACGATATCGCCTTCGGGCAGTTCGCCTTCCATGAAAAAACGAGGTATGGACATGTATGTCTCCCATTGGCACGTGCGCGAGACGCATAGCCAGTCAGTATCCGAGGTATCCAAACAGGTGTATTGTAGCCGTTTTCAGGTCATGCTATAGTGTCACAGGTCAAGAGGCGCGGTGAGCGTCTCGACTTTCCTTTCCATAGTCAATCCCCGTTCGTCATTCTGTTCTCGCATACCCCTGCTCAGATTCTCAAACGGGCAAGACAATCAATGTACGAAGGAGCAACAGTGAAGTTTTTCCTGGATACCGCTGATCTCGCCGAGATCGAAGAGGTGGCATCATGGGGCGCGCTCGCCGGTGTCACGACCAATCCGAGCCTCTACGCGCGCACGGGTGGCAAGCTCGAGGATTTCGAGGGGCATCTTGTCAAGATCTGCAAGCTGGTTGACGGTCCCGTGAGCGGAGAGGTCACCGCCGAGGATCGCGATGGCATGATCGAGCAGGGTCGTGCCCTTGCCGCACTCGCCGATAACATGGTCGTCAAGATTCCGGTCGGCGTCGAGGGACTCGCCGCCACCAAGGCGCTTTCCGAGGAGGGCATCGACGTGAACATGACGCTCGTGTTCACCGTGCCCCAGGCGCTGCTCGCGGCACGCGCGGGCGCCCGCTACATCAGCCCCTTCGTGGGCCGCTTCGATGACATCGCCGAGGATGGCCTCGACCAGCTCGACGACATCGTCACGGCAATCCAGAACTACGACTTCGGCCATCCGGTCGAGATCATCGCCGCCTCCATCCGCTCCGCCAACCACGTGACGCAGGCCGCCCTCATGGGTGCCGACATCGCGACGGTTCCCTACGGCGCGATGAAGAAGTGCATGTACCATCCGTTGACCGAGCAGGGACTCGAGAAGTTCAAGGCCGACTGGGAAAAGGTTGAGAACGCATGAGTGACGAGACAGTAGCCACCGAGAAGACCGCAGCCGAGGAGAAACCCGCGGCGAAAAAGGCCACGCGTAAGACGACGGCGAAGAAGACTCCCGCCAAGTCCGCGACCGCGAAGAGCACGACCACCAAGAAGGCTCCCGCCAAGAAGAAGACGACGACGCGCAAGACCGCGGCGAAGAAGACGGACGAGCCCAAGGCGGATGCCGGCGAAGAGCAACTCTCCCTCGTCGACGTTCCCGAACCCGCCGTCACGGACGAGGCGGCAGTGTCCGAGCAGCCCGTCGAGAAGAAGGTGACGCGCAAGCGCAGGACCACCAAGAAGCCGGTCGATGCCGATGAGGGTGATGCCGTCAAGGAGCCCGTAGATGCAGGCGAGACGGCCACCATGGAGACGGCGGGCGCCGACGACGAGGCGAAGCTGCAGGAAGCGACCGAGACGCCGGAGCAAGCGTCCGAGGTGGCGGCAGATGGCGAGACCTCCGCAGATGATTCGACGGCCTCTTCCGAGACCGCCGAGGAGGGCGATGCCGGCGAGCAGCGCGAGGGAAAGCGTCGCAACCGTCGCAATCGTCGCAACCGCAATAACCACCAGCGCAAGGAAATCGTCCCCTCCGCCACGCGCGACGAGCTCGCGGTGCTCGACGACGAGGCGCTCACCGCCAAGGCCATCGAGCTCGGTGTCGACGCGAGCGAGTACGGCGAGCGCGATGACTTGGTGTCCGCCGTCTACGACGCGCTGCTCCAGGCCGAGGGATTCGTCATGGTCGAGGGCATACTCGACCTGCTGCCCGATGGTTACGGCTTCATTCGCACCAGCGGTTACCTTCCCGGCGAGCACGATGTCTACGTCGGCGTGAGCACCGTACGCCGCCAGGGCCTGCGCAAGGGCGATTACATCACCGGCCGCGTGCGTCCCCCGCGCGAGAACGAGAAGTACCCGGCGCTCAACACCATCGTCACGCTCAACGACGAGCCCTTCGAGGGGCCCACGCACCGCGTGAAGTTCGCCAACCTCACGCCCGTCTATCCCGACGAGCGCCTCATCATGGAGCACGGCAAGGACACGCTGACCGCGCGCGCCATCGACCTCGTCGCGCCCATCGGCAAGGGCCAGCGCGGCCTCATCGTCTCGCCGCCTAAGGCGGGCAAGACGACCGTCCTCAAGGACATCGCAGCCGCCATCAGCGCCAACAACCCCGACGTCCACCTCATGTGCCTGCTCGTTGACGAGCGGCCCGAAGAAGTCACGGACATGGAGCGCAGCATCGACGGCGAGGTCATTTCCTCGACCTTCGACATGCCCACCGAAAACCACATCGCCGTCGCCGAGCTCGTCATCGAACGTGCCAAGCGACTCGTCGAGATGGGTCAGGACGTCGTCATCTTGCTCGATTCCATCACGCGCCTCGCGCGCGCCTACAACCTGGGCCAGCCCGCCAGCGGGCGCATCCTCTCCGGTGGCGTCGATTCCACGGCCCTGTATCCGCCCAAGAAGTTCCTGGGTGCTGCCCGCAATATCGAGTTCGGCGGATCGCTCACCATCCTGGGCACGGCCCTCATCGACACGGGTTCCAAGATGGACGAGGTCATTTTCGAGGAGTTCAAGGGCACGGGCAACATGGAACTCAAGCTCGACCGCACGCTTGCCGACAAGCGCATCTATCCCGCCATCGATCCGGTGACGAGCGGCACGCGCATGGAAGAGCTGCTCATCGACCCGCAGGAGGCGCCGCTCATCTGGGGCGTACGCGGATTGCTCGCGAACATGAACAACACCGAGCGCGCCATGAAGATGCTCGTCTCGTCGCTCAAGGCGACCGAAACCAATCGCGAGTTCCTCATCAAGTCCGCTCGCAAAGCGTCAAAGGCTGCGCAAAGCCTCTAGCGATGCGCGTGCATACGATGCGTTGACGTGACGCCTCGGCCCATTGCGGGCCGGGGCGTCATCGTCTTGGTGGGGCAAAGTGGCTAGAAGTGATACCCGAAGCTATCTGCCCCGATGACGTCGAAGCTATAGCCCTCGTCGATAAAGTACTCGATGATCTGGGGAAGCGCGTCGGGCGTCGTCGGCTTGAAGTCCGAATCGTGCATGAGCACGTTGCAGGAGTTGCAGCCTTCTGCCTCGCGTTCGATGTTACCCACGAGGGTTTCGACCGATGCGGGCGGTTGAGTCGAGTCGCCGATGCTCACGTTCCAGTCGAAGTAATGCCAGCCATGCTCGGCCGCCGCTTGCCTGAACGCGTCGGCGCGTCCGGCGTTATAGCCGTTTGCGCTGCCACCCGGAAAGCGGATGAGCGTCGGCATGAAGCCGATGCGCTCGCTTACGGCCGATCCCACCTTCTCGATGTCGGCCACGAAATTGGCGGGATCTGCGTATATGTAATCGTAATCGTGCTCACTCGAATGCAGGCCAACTTGATGGCCGCGCTCCCAGATTTCTTTCACGGTATCGATGTGACCGGTGTTGCCGAGGATGAACCATGTCGCCTTGATTCCGTAGGCATCGAGCGTATCGAGAATCTGTTGCGTATGCTCGGAGGGGCCATCGTCGAAGGTGAGGTAAACAACCTTCTCGCTGGGCTTCACGTCATTTGCGCTCTCGCTGGTCGCGGCTCGATCCTGTGCGTTACCGGTGAGCATCGTGGCGGCGGGGTGCGAAGGGGATGCGCTCATGGACGCATCCGCAGCCTGCTGCGCCGTGCTCGTCGTGGTAGACGGATCCTGACCCGTGTTCGCGTCATCGTTCGAACAGGCGAAGAACCACACGATGCAGGCGAGTGCGATGACGACGAGTACGGGAACGACAAGCAAAAAGCGGTTGCGTGGCGGACGTGCGTTGGGGGAGCGGTGCGACTGCTGTCGCTGGCTGCGCTTGCCATTCTGATAGCGCTGGCGCTCGCGTACCGTCCGGCGCGATTGCGAATCTTGCTGGCGTTGCGGGTCGCGTGAGGGACGCTGCCCGTAGATGGCGGTTTGGGGACGTGCGCTCCCCTGGCGCGGTCTGTCCGCATGTGCATGTGTGGCGCGTTTGCCGGGGCTATTCGGGACATTGCGCTGTCGTTGCGATGGGGGAGGAGCCGGAGAGGGGGAGTGAGACGTTCGATGCACCTGGGTGTCAGGACGTGATGGGGGACGACGCGAATCGTCTTGGTTTCTGCCGCTTCGATACCGTCTCTCGGCCATGGCCCATGCTCCTCGAACTGACGTTCTTCGCCCAAAGGGTACACCCATTTGAGCAGAAACGCCGACGCAATCTGCCGGTGACCGTACTTTGAAATTGGGACTGGATATGTACGTTCGCTGCTGGTATCATACTTTAGACTGTTTTGAGCCTTGGTCGGAAACTAAGGCATACCAAAGGAGCAAGAATGAAACCCGATATCCATCCCGATTACGTAGAGTGCACGGTGCGCTGCAGCTGCGGCAACACCTTCAAGACCCGCTCGACCAAGCCCGAGCTCGTCGTCGACCTGTGCAACGAGTGCCACCCGTTCTTCACGGGCCAGCAGAAGTTCGTCGATACCGGCGGACGCGTCCAGCGCTTCTCCAACAAGTTCGGTTCCGCCGCCGACCAGCTCAAGGAGCGCAAGGCAGCCGAGAAGGCCGCCAAGCAGGCTGCTGCCGCCGAGAAGGCCGCCAAGGCTGCCGAGGAGCGCGCTGCCAAGCAGGCCGCCAAGGAAGAGCGTGCCAAGAAGTACGCCGAGAAGGCCGCTCGTGAAGCCGAGAAGGCCGAGCAGGAAGCTGCTGCCGCCGAGGACGAGGCCAAGGAAGAAGAGGGCGTGTCCGAGGTCGCCGAGGCTGCTGCAGAAGCCGCCGAGGCCGAGCAGGCCACCGAAGAGGCTGCTGCCGAGGAGAGCGCCGAGTAACCTTGCATCCAAAGAAGCTCGAAACGCCGTCCCATTCGGGGCGGCGTTTTTGTTACGTGCAATTACGTTCAAGAATGCTTCTCGTTATGGCAGTATGCTTGCGAGACATTGGCAAAGGCGAGCATGTTGACTGGAATGGCGCGGTATGGTTCACATCGGAAAAGGCGATTCTCGATGAAGTACCATCTCGTCGCGCTGCTCACCATCCTCGTCTGGGGTCTCACCTTTGTCTCGACCAAGGTGCTCCTCGTCGATTTCACACCATTGCAGATCCTGGCGATTCGCTTCGTCATCGGCACGATCGCGCTTTGCACCCTACGCCCGCACATCATGCATCTGCATGAGCGCCGTCACGAATGGCTTTTCGTCCTTGCCGGAGCGACGGGCATCGCTGCGTATTATCTGCTCGAGAACATCGCACTTGTGTTCACGACGGCGACGGCCGTGGGTGTCATCGTGGCGGCCTCGCCGTTGTTCACGGCGATTATCGCGATGACACGTGGGGACCGCTCCGCCTTGAACGTGCGCTTCGTCATCGGCTTTCTGTTGGCGATGGGTGGTCTCGTGCTTGTCGGCGTGAGCACGGGTGGCGAGGACGCGATGTCGGCCTTTGGCGGCCTTTCATACCTCGGTGACCTGCTCGCTCTCCTGGCTGCCGTCGTCTGGGCCGTCTACTCGATGCTTGTCAAACGCATCGGCGAACTTGGCTACGAGACCATCGCGTCCACCAAGCGCACCTTTCTCTGGGGTCTCGTCTTCATCATCCCGACAAGCGTCCTGTTCGGTGGTGATTTGCCCGCGACGCGCGAGGCACTTGCCTGGGATAATGTCGCGAATCTGCTTTTCCTGGGACTAATCGCCTCCGCGGCGTGCTTCGTAACCTGGAACGCGGCGGTGCGCAGGCTCGGCGCCGTGGTCTCGACGACGTACATCTACCTTGTCCCCGCCATCACGGCGACCGCCTCGATCATCCTGCTGGGCGAGCCACTCACCGTGCCCATCGTCACCGGATTGGCGCTCACCATCGCGGGCCTGGTCCTCTCGCAGCGTGGCCAGGCCGAACGAGAGGTATAAGCTCCTTGCGCTTTCAAGGGTGCTCACATGAAAGGCATCGACGCGAGCTATCGCTACGAAGGCTATGGCACGTACACGACCGCCGAACTCGGCGCGTAGCGAATTATCCGCTCTCGGTGGTGCGACCAAGGTTCTGGATGACATGGAGCCTCGGCTGGTTTGTCATATGCTCTCGCCATGATAATATTCTCGCAGTCGCAAAGGAGGGACATGGGACGGCACGACTCAGACAAGATAATCGACTGCCTTACCAGTCCTGTTAAGTCGCGGCTGCTCTTCGAGATCGACAGGCGTGAAAGCGCCACGGCAAAGGAACTGGCCGCAGTCTTCGATGACATTCCCCAAGCCACGCTCTACCGAAACCTCAAGCAGATGCAGCAAGCTGGCGTTCTCAAGGTGATAGGGGAGACGCCGATTCGCGGCACTGTCGAGAAGACCTATGCCGTGGCGACGGACATCACCGCCGACCTGAGGCGGGTGCTCGACGAGAACTCCGGAGACCTCTACATGCAGGCGTTCACGCGCTACATGCTCGGGTTCGCCCGCCAGTTCGGCCGATACTGCGATTCGCCCGACATCGACATAGAGGCTGACATGTCGGGCTTCTCACTCGTGCACGCACGCCTCACGGACGAGGAGCTCGTGAAGGTCGTGCAGGCCATCTCGGAGATTCTGAAGCCGTTGGAGCGCAATGAGCCCGCATCAGGTCGCAAGATGCGTACGCTCGGCCTCATCGTCTCCCCGCCTGATTCGGAAGCGTAACTCCTTGCCAATCCCACTTCTTAACGTTCCTTGATTTAATATTATCATTATGAGAATATTACTGTAATGGAAATGTAATTTGCAGACGACAGGATTGGTGTCCGGTCGTCGGAAAAGGGGTTGAAATGGACAAGGTATCCGTCATGACCGTGGTCCTACTCACCGTAATCACACTCGCCGTCATCGTCGCGGCGCTGTTCTTTCTTCCAGATGTCATCCCGCTTCACTTCGGACCAACCGGCGCGGGCACCGTCGTGAGCAAGTTCTTCCTCCTACTGTTCGTCCCCGCGCCTGCCCTCATCTACGCTGCCGTGCGCCGCAAGTCGAGGAGGGATAGATAGCCCATGGAAAACGTGCTTGAGGTGAGAGACCTCACGAAGACCTACGGGGATAAGATGGCTGTCGACGGTCTTTCGCTCACCGTTGCTCCTGGCGAAATTCACGGCTTCATCGGTCATAACGGTTCGGGAAAGACCACGACGATTCGTGCGGTGGTGGGCGTCATGGCCTTCGATTTCGGCGAGGTGCTCATCGACGGTCTCTCGGTGCGCGAAAAGCCCGTGGCATGCAAAGCTCGCACCGCCTACATTCCCGACAATCCTGACCTCTACGAGTATGTCACGGGTATCCAGTACCTGAGCTATCTGGCCGACATCTTCAGGGTAAGCGTCGCTGATCGCGAGGAGCGCATCGTGGCTCTTGCCGGGGATTTCGGCATCATGGACAGCCTAGGTAACCTGATTGGCTCGTACTCCCATGGCATGCGGCAGAAGCTCGCGCTCATCGGGGCGTTTCTGCATGATCCCAGGCTGCTCGTCTTGGACGAGCCATTCGTCGGGCTGGACCCCCAAGCTTCCTACCGTCTCAAGGAGCTTATGCGCGATCTATGCGATAGAGGGTCTGCCATCTTCTTCTCCACTCATGTGCTGGACGTGGCGGAAAAGCTCTGTGACAGGGTGACCATCATCAAGCAGGGGAGGCTCGTGGCCTCGGGCACGGTGGGGGAGGTGCGTGGTTCGGGAAGTCTCGAAGACGCGTTTCTGGAGGTGATCGGCGATGAGTAGCCGGGTCGTCGCTCTCGCCAGGATGCAGCTTTTCGGTCTCTTCGGGCTCAATCGCCTGCTGCACTCCGAAGGGGGCGCAGAAAGGAAGAAGGCTGCGGTCCTGTGTGCAATTGCCGTTTGCGTGGCCGCCCTCGCCTTTGCGCTGAGCACATCCATAAGCTACGAATTGGCCGTTGCGGGACTCGCCGGGGCACTGCCTGCCATAGCAGTCTTGCTCTGTACGCTCGTCATGCTCATGCTTACCTTTCTCAAGAGCTCCGGCGTGCTTGCCGGTGCAGACGACTACGATATCGTGATGTCGCTTCCCGTCACGCCCGCGCAGGTAGTGGTGAGCCGTGTTGCAGCGGTGTACTTTGCCGACGCACTCATATGCGCCATCGTGATTGTGCCCGCGTCCGTCGTGCTCGCGGTGCAAGGCGCGACGGGAGCTGCGGGAATTGTCTTTCTTCTCGCATCCTGCCTCGCCATACCGGTCATCCCCATGGTCGTGGCGCTTACGCTAGGAACCGTCGTCACCCTCGTCTCGGTGCACTCGAGGAGAAGCAACGTGCTCTCCCTGGTGCTCAGCACGATTCTGGTCCTTGTCATCGTTGCGGCGACAGGCGCGCTCAATCAGGCGAGCGGGGACGACATCGCCGCTGCGACGAGCACGTTGGCCGCCATCTTTCAGACGGCATGGCTGCCTGCGACGCTCATCGTTCAGAGCGCGTCAGGGGATGCGCTTTCCTTTCTTCTGTTCCTGGCGCTCTCGGCTGCGGTAGCTGGAATCTTCATCGTCTTCGCCGCTCGCTTCTATCGGCGGATGAACAATGTTCATCCGCGAAGGCGTGCTACCACCTTTTCCCTAGGTGACCTGAAGGTGCGGAGTCCGTTTCGCGCGATGTGCCGCCGCGAGCTTTCGCGTTACTTTTCGTGCACGATATACGCCCTCAACTCGTCCATTGGCATGGTGCTCTTGCTGGCCTTTTCGGTACTCCTTGCTTTTGGAGGCGCGAATGCGATTACGGCGTATGCCGGTGAGGTGGATGTCGGCTCTATGCTGCGCGCGGCGCTCCCGCTCATTCTCGCCATGTTCGTCAGCATAACGTGTACGACCTCCGCCTCCCTCTCGCTCGAGGGGAGGAGCCGCTGGATCATGTGTTCCCTTCCCGTGCGCTCCATCGACGTGTTCCGGTCGAAGATGGCCGTGAACCTCTCGGTCATCGCTCCCTTCACCTTGACAAGTGTTGTGCTGCTTGCCATCGCGATGTGCGTCTCCGGGCTCGGCCTCGCGCTCATGCTCGTCGTTCCCACTGCCTACGCCTGCTTCATCTCGACGCTTGGAATGTACATGAACGTGAGATTTCCGCGCTACGACTGGACGAGCGAGTACTACGCCGTGAAGGGAGGGGCTATCTCCGTCCTCGCGACGACCGGGCTGGGGGTGCTCTGCAGCGTCGTTCCGCTCGGAATCTGCCTGGGGCTGCCCCAGTATGGTGAGCCGGTCATGGTCATGGTTGCGGTGATTCTGCTACTGACTGCAGCCGTGCTCTACCATCGTCTCGAGCTCGTCCGCCTATACGAATCCTGAATGCCTGCTTGAAGATGACGCAGGACGTAGCACTATCCTCTCCGGACAGCTCTCGGGCGGCCGTGTTTGCAGTGAAGTTCAATTAAGACTAGTTATGATTGCTGTGAGCACGAACCCGACGACCAAACCGAAACCGGCACCGCAAACAAGCTTCACCATATTGCTCAGCCATCTGTGTCTTCTCTCGAAAGAGTCATCTTCGGCAACGTCATCTCTCCCGTCCATGAACGCGCTTATCTCTTTGTATGTCACGAGATTATGCTTGTTCTTGATCCGCTCAATCCGAAACGCGAGGAACAGGGCCAGCGAGAAGAGTACGATGAATAGACCTATACCGACAAGTGCGCCGCATGACATATGCGGGATGAAGGAAGGGTCAGGCCAGATATCGCACCAGCCCACCATGCAGGCGACTCCTGCCAAGACGGCGCAGACCGCTCCCCAGCTTGACCTTTCCATTGCCAAAGCATCTCGGCTAATCATTTCTTTCATCGTAACCACGTCTCCTTTCACGAGCTCATCTATGGAGACTCCGAAGAGCTGGCTCAGCAACAGCAGGCTCTGCACGTCGGGATAGGTCTTGCCGTTCTCCCAGCTGGATATCGTCTGGCGCGACACATAGATCGCATGGGCGACATCCTCTTGCGACATGTCGAGACGTTCACGATTGGCCCTCAGTTGTCTGGGCAGCTCCACCGGTGTCTTCCTTCACGAGACGAGGTTTCCATCTACGGTAAGAAAATACCACCAAGACGGCTTTACATCGTTGGCTTGGAAGCGTCCTGCTATGTCAAAAGGTCTTTACATAAGTCGCTGGACTGGGATTTGCCGATGTCGCCTCATTGCATGGAGTCCAGGGCGAGCAGTGTATCGCGTATGTCGTTCTGGACGAGCGACCTCATGCTGTCAGCATATGCCGATGTGTCTGCGTGCCTGAGTGAGGAAACGATGCGCGGCATCAAATGCGGTTTCGCTTCGGCGAGCTTCGGGAGGGACTGTATGCACTGCCGGGCGGTTATGGGCTTGTCGTCGGTCACGTGTTCTAGATACTCGTCGATGATCCCATCGATCTTTCCCGCCTCGTCCCATTTCGCATTGCAGGCGATCAGAGTCAGCCCACGAGTCCGAACATAGGAATTGGAATCGCGCATCATCTCGATGAAGCTGTCGATGTGAACATAGACGGCATCATCCACGTCGCTCGTCTCTTGCAGCGATTGCAAGGCACGATAGGCTTCGCGATTGCTCGAGGAGCGCAGCACGCGAACCTGTTCTGCAATGTTCAAGCCTTCAGGCATCCTTTGTCCTTTCCTCCATCTGATAAATGTAGGCAAGCGCCGACTCCAGATACTCGCACTTGGTGCCGTCGAATCCATCCTTCATGACGCGCAGCATCTCCGCCGCTTTGGGATTGGTCTCGGCCGCCTTCGCGTTTGCCTTGAAGAACATGCGCATGGCGATTTTGTCCGGAATCCCAAGGCGGTCGTAGTCAAAGCCGCCGTGGCAGTAGAAGTGCGGAAGGTCGGGATATTCTGCTTCGGGAAACGAGTGGCGAAACGCCTCCTCGATCATCGTGGTTTCCCCCGTATCGCACGGCATCGGCGTCGCTCCCGTGGCGAGCACGACCACGCGCAGGTCGGGATAATCGCGCATCACGCCCTTCAGCCACTTCGTGCCCTTGATGGAGGCCGCATGGAACCAGCTGCAGAATACAAGCAGGTCAATCTCGCTCAGCACGACCCGAGTTTTGTCCGCATAGGGCACGGCCTCGCACCCGAGATCCTCGGCGAGCCAATCGGCGTATTTCTGGGTGTATCCGGTCTGTGAGCAATAGACGATTGCGGTTCGCATCTAGGATTCCTTTCCGTGCAAGGCATTGAACGCTTCGGTATGGGCGCGGCAGAACTCCCTAGCTTCACGCGCTTCTGACTGTCGCTCCATGAGCATGAGCATAGGGCTATGGAACTGTACTGCGGTAAGCTGGGTGTCGCAGGGGCCGAACCTGCCCTCGGAAACGAGGCGCTCGAAGATTGTGCCCTGAATCGCGATGGGGCGTTCGATGAAGATGGTCTCGTAGAGCGCCTTGCAGTTCTTGTCAGCGTAACGATTCGCCGCCAGCATGCGCATAAGCATCTTCACGCGGTCGTTCTCGAAGAAAGGCTTGTAGCTGTCCCACACGAGATCGGCGAGCGCGTTCCCCTCAAGTTTGGCGTATGCAGTGGAGTCATCGTCGGGGGTGGCCATCGCCCCAACAAGCCTCACCTGCTCCAGGACGTAGTCTGTCTCGCGCTCGACGAGGGCATCGAAGAGTTCCCGCTTACCTGCGAAGTGGTTGTAGAGCGATGCGGCCTTTATTCCCACCGCATCGGCGATGTCCCTCATGGATGTGGCCGTGAAGCCTTTCTCACTAAAGAGCGCGAACGCTGCATCGAGTATTCGATTGCGCGCATTGCCTTCGATCTTGGGCATTCTTCGGCTGCCTTTCTTTATACTAACTAACATACGTTAGTATAAAGACGAATTGATTGTGCGTCAATTCGGATGAGACGTGGCAATAACGCGAAAACAAACGGTCAGGTTGATGAACCTCCCTCACGTTTCGCTACATCTTGTTATCCCGTCTGGGCAACGAGTTCGCGTTCGCGTGCGTAATCGAGGGCGCTCTTCCCGAAGGTGCGCGCAATGGCGGAAAAGGCCGCATCGAATTCGTCTGCGCTCTTGGCGTCTGCCAAATGCTCGCAAATGAGGCCGGCCGTACCCGCCGCCATGAAATCGAGTACCGCTTCGTCGGCCTTTCCCATTGTCCCGGCGTCGATGCCGAACTCGAAGAGCCACAATTCCTTGAGCATCCCCTCCAGATGATGGCGGATGCGTGGGTGTGCCCGGGCAATTTTGGCAATCAGTAGCATCCTTGCCCTCACCTGGGCGGGAATCGTCGCTTCGTCCCCCTCCATGAGCGCGCGGGCGATATGCGCAGCGGACTTCGGCGCCAAGTCATCGAGCGCGCTCTTCGCCGCGCCGTCGATGGACGAAAAGTAATAGTAGAACGTGTCGCGGTTGCAACCCGCCGCCTTTGCCACGGCGGAGACGGTCACTTTCTTGTGTGGGTTCTTCACAAGAAGCCCGAGGTAGGCCTCGATGATCCTGTCTCTGGCAGACGTGCGGTCGGCACTAGCGTGCTTGCTCATGACGCGTTCCTCCCCTGAAAGAACGGTGCTGCATCCCTCTGCTCTTTCCTTCCGATACTTCCGGTGTTCTGTCGGAGCATCTTTCCTCGTCTGCGGCTATGATACCCGACAACTGTCGGAATCAGGAGGGATGCCCATGCGCGTACTCGTGGCACCCATGATGGCCATGGCCGAAAGTTCTGGCCCCGCATCGCGCTCACGCGTTCTTGCGTCCGCCATGGTATCGAGGGGATGGCAGGTGACGCTCTGCATCCCGGAAGGCTTCTGCGTCGCGATCCCAGATGGCGTGAGCGCCCAACCCGTCCGCCTCCCGACGCCCCTTGGCATGCCGCGTGTCGTCGGGAAGCGGATGTTCCCGCTGGCCCAGAGGCTCGGGCTGAACCGGCGCGTTTCCATGACATGCTTCGACAATGTCCTATGGCTCACCGGCAACACGAACGAACGCTATCTGGAGACAGCCGTGCGGCAGTTGCGCGGAATCATCCGCGAAGGCCGCTTCGAGGCCGTCTATTCCGAGTTCAACGTCGCCGCGATTATCGCCGCAAAAGTCGAGGGCGTTCCTGTCTTCGGAACGACGAGCTATCCCACGCAGCCGTCCTACGCGAGCGACCCTGCCACAGCAAACGGGGTGAATCGCGTGCTGCGCTCGCTGTCGATGGGGGAGGTGCGCTCGCCGGAGGACGTGCTCCTTATGCCGCAGGTGCGCTTCGTGCCATCGTGTCATGCGCTGGAACCCTTTTCGGATGATGACTCCGTCATCTTCACGGGTCCGTTCGCGGGCATGCCGCCGGAGGTGCCTGAAGTCAGCCGGGATGTGGTCGTGGCCTACCTCGGCAACGGGACCATTACACCCCGTCGAGCTTGCGCCGTGCTTGCGGAGGCACTGCGGGACAGCGGCCTCGAGCTATATGTCGCCGAACTGCCCGAAGGCTTCGCGAAAGGCGTGAGTACCGCGCCGCACTTCGACTTCGCCGAGCTGCTGCCTCGTGCCACCGTCTTCGCGAACCACGGGGGTCAGAACTCGGTGATGGATGGCATAGCGTATGGAACGCCCCAGCTCATCTGTCCGGGAAAGGTGTTCGAGCGGCGATTCAACGCCGAGGCCGCCACGCGCAACGGCGTCGGCATGGCGCTGGAGTACGGGCGATTCGACGTGGGAGCCGTCCACGATGCCATCAGACGATTGATCGATGGGCGGAAGGGCTTCCAGGAAGCAGCCTCTGTCTTGCGTAGCGAGCTTGCTGTCCTCGGCGGTGCGACCAGGGTTCTGGAAGTCATGGAGTCCAGGGTGGGATGACGTTATCCCCGTCCTGCGTCATCCTGCGCTGTCCCTGTTTTACAGAGGATAGCAGGGGAATGTATCCTGTCCGAAAGACGAAAGGGACAAGACGCATGAGATACAGGATGCTGGGCAAGACGGGCCTCGAGGTGAGCGAGATCGGCTTCGGGCCCGAGTGGATGGACGGTACGCCGGAGCAGACGCGCGAAATCGCCGAGGTACTGCGCGAGGCGGGCGTGAACTACATGGACTGCTGGATGGCAGACCCGCATATCCGGGAGAACCTGGGCTTTGCCATGAGAGGGCATGCGGACGAGTGGATCGTCCAGGGGCACATCGGCTCGTGCTGGGTGGGCGGTCAGTACAAGCGCAGTCGCAATGTCAGCCTGGTACGTCCGGCCTTCGAGGAAGAGCTGCGGCTTCTGGACGTCGACCATTTCGAGATAGGCATGATGCACTACATCGACAGCGTCGTCGAGCTCGTGGACAGCCTGGAAGGACCCTATTACGAGTACGTGCAGGAGCTCTTGCAGGCGGGTACCATTCGTCACGTGGGGCTCTCCACCCATAATCCCGAGGTCGCGCTCGAGGCCGTGCGCCGGGGCGTGGTGGAGGTCATCATGTTCTCCATCAACCCGGCCTTTGATCTGCTGCCGCCATCGGAGGACGTGAACGACCTGTTTGGCGACTTCGCGAATGCAGGGGAGCGGATCGAGCCCCTGAGGGCGGAGCTCTACAGTCTCTGCGAGGAAAATGACGTGGCGCTCACCGTGATGAAGCCCTACGCGGGAGGCCGTCTGCTAAACGCGGAGCAGTCGCCGTTCGGCGTGGCGCTCACGCCCGTGCAGTGCATTCACTACTGCCTCACGCGTCCGGCCGTCGCATCCGTCCTGAGCGGATACAAGACGGTGGCCGAGGTGCAAGACGCCCTCGCCTACGAGAATGCGACCGACGCCGAGCGCGACTTTGCCGCGACCATAGCGGCCGCGCCCGAGCGCAGGGCCTATTTCGGCCAGTGCACGTACTGCGGGCACTGTCAGCCTTGCGTGGTGGGCATCGACATCGCCACGGTGAACAAGTTTGCGGACCTCGCGCTTGCGCAGGACGAGGTTCCCACGGGTATCCGCGAGCATTACCTCGCCTTGGACAAGAACGCCTCGGATTGCATCGGATGCGGCAGTTGCGAGCCCAACTGTCCCTTCGGCGTCAAGATCGTCGAGCGCATGGAGGAGACGGCCGAGCTGTTCGCGTAGATGCATCGTTCGTTATAGAATGACCAGGAACAATGATGACGATGAGCAAGGAGCAAAACGTGGACGCATGCGAGATCAGCCCGACGCAGGGGGCATCATCATTCCGGGAACTCTACGACGACATGCAAAAGGACACGTACTGGATTCGCTTCTTCTGTCGTCCATGCTGCCCGGCTCCCAAGCTCGATGGAGCGATAGAGATGCTCGATAAGCTCGCCGACGAGGTGAGGGCCAGCGCTGATTTCGATGACGAGGAAAAGCAGCAACTCGTCGGGCTCATCGAGGCCCGCAAGCAGTGGTATCCCAAATCGGGCCTTTGCAGAGGGTAACGACCACGCCGATGGTCACAAGATCATATGAGAGGCATTGACACGTGCGGCCGTTACGAAGGGCACGACGCACACGACTGCCGAACTTGACGCGCAATGAGAAGGAGAGGGACCATCATGAAGGTTCTGATGATCAACGGAAGTCCACGGCCTGATGGCAACACGTCCATTGCCCTGGCGGAAATGGAGAAGACTCTTGCCGAGGAAGGCGTGGAGGTCGAGACCGTGCAAGTCGGCAACAAGGACATTCGCGGCTGCATTGCCTGTTCCAAGTGCGCGGAGCTCGGCAAGTGCGTGTTCGATGACCTCGTGAACGAGGTCGCCCCCAAACTCGCCGAGGCAGACGGTCTGGTCGTCGGCACGCCCGTGTACTACGGGAGCGCCAACGCCACGCCAATCGCCTTTCTCGACAGGTTGTTCTACTCCACGGGAAGTGTGGACAAGACCATGAAGGTCGGCTGCGCCGTGGCCGTGGCGCGTCGAGGCGGTATCGAGGCCACCTGGGACGAGGTGAACAAGTACTTCGGCATTTCGGGCATGCCCATCGCGTCGGGTCAGTACTGGAACGGCGTATATGGCCGCGAGAAGGGCGAGGCGGCTCAAGATGCCGAGGGCCTGCAGCAGATGCGCACGCTCGCACGTAACATGGCGTTCCTCATGCGCGCCATCGCGCGAGAGAAAGAAGTCGGCGGTCTACCGCTCAAGGAGCCTGCCGAGAGGATGGGCTTCATCCGGTAGGGGAGGACGAGGCACGGCATCGCCGTCGCGTTGGGTTCGTCTTGTACCCTAGTCGACCCTGCTCATTGCGTAGTCGATGTTGGAAGGGGGCTCGAAGAGCTCGATGACCTCGACATCGAGGCCCGCAGCGATCTTGGAGAGCGAATCGAGGGTCGGGTTGGCCTGTCCGCTCTCGATATTGCAGATGTAGGCGTAATCCATATTGACCATCTGGGCGAGCTTTCTCAGAGAAAGACCCTGCGTCCTTCTGAGCTCATTGATTCTCGCGCCGACTAGGCGCCTGTTCTGCTGGCAGCTTGCATCCATTCATTCAGCGTATGTGATAGCATTGCATCGTTGTTGGTACATATACCAACATTTGCACGTGGCCTATCGGCTCGGGTGCGGATGCCGATATGCGGATGAGAGGCCAGCCGGGCATGGGGAGTGAGCACACGCAATCACGGACGGCGGCACGACCCGAAGATGAGACGGGACATTCGCGTCTGACGTGCACGCCCGTAGAGCTCGATGCCGAGAGACATGCGCTTTTCGCTCAGCTCGGTGAGCTGCTCTATCCCGTGACAAAGAGCGACGAGAGATTCTTCCTCATGGCTCCCGAACTCTATCTTGCCATTGCGCGAATCGATGAGCAGCTGTCAATCCCATCCACAAGCGAATTCTGACGTTTTGGTATTTCTGGTCGTCATCCCTTCACGGGGTGGTGTCTTTTCTTTTAGTATGGCCTGAACGGATGCGCGAAAGATGATTCGCGCGCAGCCAATCGAAAGGACGCTCCATGAACGTCGAACTGCTCTACCATACGCCAGATCCGCAACGCGCCGTCGCGACGGCGGCACGCCTGTGCTATGCGCCCGTGGGGGCTGCCGAGCTCATGGAGACCCTGTCCGAGGAGCGCATCGAGAAGGTCCTGCGCACCATTCTCGAGAGCGGCCACTTCTCGACTCTCGAGCATGCGAGTTATACCTTTGCCATCGATGGCGTCTCACGCGCGATGACGCACCAGCTCGTCCGGCATCGTCTTGCTTCCTACAACCAGCAGTCGCAGCGTTACGTGACCTTCAGGGAAGAGCCGGAGTTCATCGTTCCCGACTCCGTCGTCGAAGCAGGTGCCGCCGAGGAATATGATGCTGCCGTGCGTGCCGCCTTCGCGGCCTATGCCGATCTCGTCGAGCGCGGCGTTCCCGCCGAGGATGCGCGCTATCTGCTTCCCAACGCTTGCGAAACCAAGATCGTTGTGACCATGAACATTCGCGAGCTGCTCCACTTCTTCGAGCTGCGTTGCTGCAATCGCGCCCAATGGGAGATTCGTGAGGTTGCTTGCCGCATGCTCGAGCTCGTGCGTCCCACCGCGCCGCTCATCTTCGCGCAGGCTGGTCCCGGTTGCGTGAAGGGCGCATGCCCCGAAGGCAAGATGACCTGCGGCAATCCCTGGGATAGAGTGGAGCTGTAGTCCTTGGGCGAGTCACGCAAGGCATTCGAGGCCGATTCGGACGTCCGGACGCGGACGCATATCGGTGGGCAGGCCCTCATCGAGGGCATCATGATGCGCGGTCGCTACAACTGGGCGGTTGCCGTGCGCACGCCCGATGGTAGCATCTACACCGAGGAACACGACCTGGCATCCGGTCGCAAGAAGAACGCGTGGATGTACTGGCCCGTCATCAGGGGTTGCACGGCGTTCGTCGAATCGCTCGCGCTCGGCTACAAAGCGCTTGGCATATCGAGCGAGCATGCGTATGAGTGGGACGAGGAAGAATCCGACGACGCGAACGAGCTTGACGCCGACAAGAAGTCGGGCGGCACGGGCGCCCTCATGACCATTTCGATGATTGTCGGCATCGTACTCGGCATCGTCATCTTCGTCGTCTTGCCCGCGGCGCTGAGCAATCTCGTGCTGGGCGAGGAGAGCATGAACTCGGTTGCCTGGAACATCTTCGATGGCATCGTGCGCGTCGCGATCTTCATCGTCTACATCTGGCTTATCAGCTTGATGAAGGATATACGGCGCATGTTCAGCTACCACGGTGCCGAGCACAAGACCATCCATTGCTACGAGCATGGTGAGGTCCTCGATCCTGGCATTGCGATGCGCTTCCCACGTTTGCACGTGCGCTGCGGCACTGCCTTCATCATCATGGTCATGCTCATCGCCATCTTCGTCTACACGGTGCTGGGGCAGCCCATCAACGCGCTTGTCGATCTCACGGGCGTTACCGACGGGCCGTTGCGCTTCGTGCTCATCATGGTCACGCGCATCGTCCTGTTGCCCATCATCGCCGGCGTTTCCTACGAGGTCACCGTCAAATGGGCTGGCTCGCATCCGGATAACAAGCTGGTGCGCGTCATCTTATGGCCCGGCATGCAGATGCAGCGTCTCACGACGAATCCACCCGATGAGGGTATGATTGAATGCGCCATTGCCGCCATGAATCTCGTGCTCGCCCGCGAGGAGCTCGAGGCGCGCAAGGCCGAGCAAGGCGCATAGGGAAGGGGAGAGGCATGGAGTTTGTCACAGCAGGCGAGTCGCACGGGCCGGCACTCACGGCCATCGTGACGGGCGTTCCCGCTGGCGTATCCATCGACATCGAGGCGATCAATCGCGATCTTGCGCGTCGTCAGGGCGGCTACGGTCGTGGTGGTCGACAGAAGATCGAGCATGATACCGCGAGCATCCTCTCCGGCGTGCGGTTCTCCAAGACGCTTGGTACGCCCATCACGTTGCAGGTCGTGAATGATGATTTCGCCAACTGGACCGACCGCATGGCTGTGGACGGTGACGCTCCGACCGACCTGAAACGCGAGACTTGTCCGCGCCCCGGCCATGCTGACCTCGTGGGCATGCTCAAGATCGCCTCAGATGACGCGCGCGACATTCTCGAGCGCTCGAGCGCACGTGAGACCGCCGCACGCGTCGCGGCCGGCGGTATCGCCAAGGCGCTACTCGCGGAACTTGGCGTCGAGGTCTACTCCTACGTGCGCCGCATTGGTTCCGTCGAGCTTCCGAAGGACGTGTCCGCCGAACGCGCGGCCATCGAGGCCTCGGAGTGCCGCTGCCCTGACGAGACGACGACCCGCGCCATGAAGGAGCTCATCGACGATGCGCGCGCCAAGGGCGAGTCGCTGGGCGGGGAGTTCGTCGTCATCGCCGAGGGGCTTGTCCCGGGGCTCGGAAGTTACGCGTCGGGTCCCGCCCGCCTGACTTCCCGTCTGGGTGCCGCGGCGTTTTCGATTCCCGCCATCAAGGGCGTGGAGTTCGGGCTTGGCTTCGAGGCGGCGCGACGTCCGGGCAGTCTCGTGCATGATTCCATCTACTACGACGGAGCGCGTGGCTTTACCCGGTCTGGCAACAATGCCGGCGGCCTCGAAGGCGGCATGACCACGGGCGAGCCCCTCGTCATGGCCTGCGCGATGAAGCCCATCCCGACCATGATGCAGCCGCTTGACACGGTCGACACCGACACGCTCATGCCCGTCAAGGCATCCAAGGAGCGCTCGGACGTGTGCGCGGTGCCCGCCGCCGCCGTCGTGGCCGAGGCCGAGATCGCCTTCGTGCTCGCCGATGCCTATCTCGAGAAGTTCGGCGCTGACGTGGTTGACGACGTCATCGCCGCTTGCGACGCGTATCGGGAGCGCATAGCCTTATGACGCGCGAAACCTGCAACGACCACATCCTGCTCGTGGGATTCATGGGTTCGGGCAAGACGAGCGTCTCGCGTCGGCTGTCCGCGATCACGGGCCTGTCGCTCATCGACGTCGACTACCGCATCGAGGCCATTCAGCATCGCAAGATCCCCCGCATCTTCGCCGAAGAGGGCGAGGAGGGCTTTCGCCGCATCGAGACCGAGACGCTTGCCGGGCTCAAGTACGAAGGGCGTTCGATCATCTCGTGCGGGGGAGGCATCGTCTGCAATCCGGCGAATCGCCCCATACTCGAGTCATTGGGCACGGTCATCTTCCTTGACGTTCCTCTCGAGGAGGCCATCGGGCGCATCTCGAACCCCACGACCCGCCCGCTGCTTTCGGGCGAGCGCCCCGTCGAGGAGATATACGCGGAGCGCATGCCGTGGTATCGCGAGGTGGCCGACATCACCATCAAGTCATCGGGCAAGACTGTCTACCAGGTCGCCAACCAATGCAAAAAGGCTCTCGAACGGGAGGGGCTGCTATGAGCAGGGACCGCATCATCCACGTGGCACTGCCGAGCGGGCACGTCTACGACATCCGCATCGGCAGCGGGGCGCTTTCCGCGCTCTCGTCGACGGCGCGTGATCTCAAGGAATGCAAGCGCGCACTCGTCATATCAGACGAGAACGTGGGGCCCGCCTACGGAAAGCTCGTGAAGAAGCGTCTGGAGGAGGCCGGATTCGAGGTCTACGACCTGCTCGTCCCACCGGGCGAGAACTCGAAGTCAGTCGAGCTGGCAAACGAGCTGTGGGAGGCCGTCGCGCGCTACGGCTTCACGCGTGACGACTTCATCGTCGCCTGTGGCGGCGGGGTGGTGGGCGATCTGGCCGGTTTCGTCGCCTCCACCTACATGCGCGGCATCGACTTCATCCAGGTTCCCACGACGCTACTCGCCATGGTGGATTCCTCCATCGGCGGAAAGACGGGCGTCAACCTGCAGGCCGGCAAGAACCTCGTCGGCACCTTCCACCAGCCCATCTTCGTATGCTCCGACATCCGCTGCCTCAAGACCCTGCTCGACGAGGACTGGGCAAACGGCTTTGCCGAGATCGCCAAGAGCTCCTTCGTCGCCCCGCGCCGCTCCTTCTTCGAATGGCTGCGCGACAACGCTGACGGCCTCGTTTCCCATGATACCGAGCTCCTCGAGGAAATCGTCTATATGACCGCCGAGTTCAAGGCTTCCGTGGTGAGTGCCGACAGCACCGAATCCGCCGGTGTGCGCGAGTGCCTCAACTACGGTCACACGCTCGCGCATGCCATCGAGAACGCTGCCGGTTACGGTACCATCGCGCATGGCCGCGCCGTTGCCGAGGGCATGCGTTTCGCGGCGCGCCTGTCTGTCGAGGTGCTGGGTTGCGACGTGTCAGTCGTCAAGGCGACGGATGTGCTGCTCGATCGTCTGGGACTACCGGAGCTCCCCTGGGTCGCACCGGCCGAACGTCTCTTCAACCTCATGAAGGGCGACAAGAAGTGCCGGGGTGGCCAGATACGCTTCGTCTTGCTCGAGGACATCGCGAGATGGAAACTCGTGAGCGTTCCCGATGACATTATCATGGAGCATCTGGGTGCCTGGTGTGCCGCCAAGAGACGTCTCATTGAGCAAAACGACGGGAAGATGTGGGGACAGGCATGAAATTGCTCTTGATGAACGGACCGAATCTCAACTTGCTGGGACAGCGGGAGCCGGATGTCTACGGCACGACGACACTTGCCGACATCGAGGCCGATACGGTTGCCTATGCGCATGAGCATGGAGCCGACATGGATTGCTTCCAGTCCAACCACGAAGGCGAGCTCATTGACGAGATCCACGCGAGCCAGGGCGTCTATGACGGCATCGTCTACAACCCCGGCGCGCACACGCATTACAGCTACGCCCTGCACGACGCGATCAGCTCGGTCACCACGCCGGTCGTCGAGGTGCACATCTCGGATATCTCGAAGCGCGAGGAGTTTCGCCGGCACTCGGTGCTCGCCGACGCATGCATCGGGCAAATCAAGGGGCTCGGGCCGGAAGGCTATCTGCGCGGCGTCGACATGCTCTTGGAGCACCTTTCCTGATGGTGCATACGCGAGGCGGCGTCCTATCGATCGGACTTCGCTCGTGAACGAAACGGCAAAACGGCAAAGCTGCTGCGGAACTCGCACGCAAAGGGCGCGTGCTCAAACAGTCCTCGCAAGGTCGCTTTGCCGTTCTGCCGTTTCACTTCGCGGGCCTTCTCGATAGGACGCCGCCTCGCGTATGCCTTACTCAATCATCATGAGCTCGTGCGTGATGTCGCAGAAGCTCTCGAAGCCGTTTTCGGTGACTACGCCGCAATCCTCGATGCGTACGCCCATCTCACCTGGTAGGTAGACGCCCGGCTCGTCGGTCACGACGTTGCCCGCGACAAGCGCCTCCTTGTTGGTGGGCGAGAGCAGCGGCAGCTCGTGGATGTCGATGCCCACGCCATGTCCGAGCGAGTGCCCCATCTTGTTCGCGAAGCCCGCCTTGGCGAGTTCGCTTTCGGCCAGCTCGTGCATCCTCGCGCCCGTCACGCCCGGCTTGATGTTTGCGGCAACCCACTCGTTTGCCCGGCGCACGGCCTCGTAGACGCGCACCTGCTCGTCGCTTGCGCCGCCGATGCACACCGTGCGCGTCGTGTCAGAGCAATAGCCGCCTACGCGTGCGCCAAAGTCGAAGACGACGAAATCACCAGCCTCGAGCTGGCGGTTCGAGGGGACGGCGTGCGGCTTGGCGCCGTTGGGTCCGCTTGCGACGATGTTCGCGAAGGCGAGCTCGCTTGCCCCGAGACGCTTCATGGCGAATTCGAGCTCGAGTGACACATCGCGCTCGCTCATGCCGGGCTGCATGTTCGCCAGCGTGTTCAAGAACGCCCGCGAGGCAATTGCCTGCGCTTGCTTCATGAGGACGATTTCGTCGGCATCCTTGACGGCGCGCAGCTTGAGGATGTCGTTGGAACGTTCCTTGAAGCGTGCGTTGGGCATGGCGTCCGAATACATGCGATACAGGTTCAGGGGCATCGTCTCGTCGATGGCGACGCGTCCGGTGACGAGCTTGAGCTCCTCGAGCATACGGGCGACGAACTCGACCTCGCGGTCACGCGACGCGTCGATTTGCCAGATGCCCTCTTCGTGGGATTTTTCGCGCATGGCGGTCACGTAGCGCGTGTCCGTGTGCAGTATGCAATCCTGACGCGTGACGATCGCGACATGTGCCTGCTCGGTGTCGAAGACGTCCTCGAACCCCGTAAGCCAGAAGAGGTCGCTGTTCGCGCGAACGATGATCGCGTCGAGCGTTTGCTCCTCGAGAAGTCGTTGTACCTGCTCTATCCTGTGAAACGCTCGCATGTCATACCCTTCCAATGATGGTCTTGCCGCTGCTCGACATGTGACAAATTTGCTCCGAGGATTTTTGTCACATGTTGCATTGCGCCGTTCGCCTTGTGCTTGCATGCGCGCTCCATTGTATGGAATCACTTGTCCGGCGCAAGAACCGAGTGCATCACGCACGATTGCGGGCATTTTGCGCACGCTCAAAGCTGACCCTCGCGATTGGGAGCCGATAGAGTAGAATATCGAAGGTATGTCGAGAGAAAGGCAGTGTAAAAGTGAGCGTCCAGCCCTCAAACTTCAAGAACGGCATGTGCATCAAGTACAACAACAAGCTCTGCACGATTGTCGAGTTTCAGCACGTAAAGCCCGGTAAGGGCGGTGCTTTCATCCGTACCAAGCTCAAGGACGTCGCAACGGGCCGTGTCGTCGAGTACACCTTCAGGCCCAACGACAAGTTCGACGATGTGCGCCTCGAGACCAAGGAGATGGAGTACTCCTGGACCGACGGCGATACCTTCTATTTCATGGATCCCGTGACCTACGAGCAGCCTGAGGTCCCCGCTGCCATTATCGGTGACAACGAGAAGTGGCTCAAGGAGGGCGACACCTGCCTCGCGCAGTACGCCGACGGCGAGCTCATCAACGTCGAGCCTCCCATGTTCGTCGAGCTCGAGATTACCGAGACCGAGCCCGGTTTCAAGGGCAACACCGTCCAGAGCGGTACCAAGCCCGCCGTGTGCGAGACGGGCGCCGAGATCAAGGTCCCGCTCTTCCTCGAGGTTGGCGACAAGGTCAAGATCGACACGCGCGACGGCCGCTTCGTCGAGCGGCTCTAGTATCGGCCCAGCTCGGAAAAGGGAGTCATATGGGCAACTACAAGTACAAGCGCATCTTGCTCAAGCTTTCGGGCGAGGCGCTGCAAGGCGAGCAGGGCTACGGCATCGATCCCAAGGTCATCAGCGAGATAGCCTCGCAGATCGCGCAGATCGTCGACGGCGGCGTCGAGCTCGCCATCACGGTGGGAGGCGGCAACATCTTCCGCGGGCTCGCTGGCGCTGCCGAGGGCATGGACCGTGCGCAGGCCGATTACATCGGCATGCTCGCAACCATCATGAACGCGCTCGCCCTGCAGGAGGGGCTCGAGCGCGCGGGCGTCGACACGCGCGTGCAATCGGCGATCAGCATGCAGGAGGTCGCCGAACCCTACATTCGCCGCAAGGCCATTCGCCATCTCGAGAAGGGGCGCGTCGTCATATTCGCGGGCGGCACGGGTAACCCGTACTTCACAACCGACACCACGGCCGCGCTCCGTGCCTGCGAGATTGACGCCGAGGCCATTCTCAAGGCGACGCAGGTCGATGGCATCTACGATAGCGACCCGCACGCCAATCCCGACGCGACCAAATTCGACGAGATTTCCTACATGGAGGTGCTCTCTCGCGAACTGCACGTCATGGATTCGACTGCCACGACGCTGTGCATGGACAACGGCATTCCCATCATCGTGTTCAATTTGCACAAGCCGGGCAACATCGATCGCGTGCTCAAGGGAGAGCACGTCGGAACGACCGTCAGCTAGAGAAGGAGACGTAAGGTGTCAGAAGAACTCGATCAGGCAAAAGAGGCGATGGCCCGTGCGGTCAAGGCGCTCGACCAGGATTTCTCGAAACTCAACACGGGTCGTCCCTCGGCCAGCATCCTCGATAACGTGAAGGTCGACTACTATGGCGTGGCAACGCCCGTCTCGCAGGTCGGTGCCATCAAGATTCCCGAGGGCAACCTCATGACCATCGAGCCGTGGGACAAGTCCCTGCTCGGCCCTGTCGAGAAGGCCATCCTCTCCGCCAATCTGGGCATCACGCCCAATAACGATGGTTCCGGCATCATTCGCCTGCCGTTCCCCGCTCCCACCGAGGAACGTCGTCGCGAGATCGTCAAGGAGTGCAAGGCCGCTGCCGAGAACCGCCGCGTTGCCGTGCGCAATGCCCGCCGCGATGCCAAGAACAAGATCGAGCGCCTCAAGAAGGACGGCGAGATCAGCGAGGATGAGCAGCATCGCGAGGAAGAGCAGCTCCAGAAGATCACCGACGATTTCATCGCGAAAATCGACGCGGCCCTTTCCGTGAAAGAGGCCGAGGTCATGGAAATATAGGGAGCATTTTGAGCGAGAGACCATCCACACTGGAGGAGATCTTTCCCGAACCTCCCGCAGAGCTCGACGTACACGCACTCGATACGAGCAGAATCCCCAAGCACGTTGCCATCATCATGGATGGCAACGGCCGTTGGGCCAAGCAGCGCGGCCTTGACCGCGGCGAGGGTCATAAGGCCGGCATTCGCGCCGTACGCGAGGCTATCACCACTTGCAATGACATCGGCGTGCGTTACCTCACCATCTACTCGTTTTCCACGGAGAACTGGAATCGGCCCAAGACGGAGGTCACGGGTCTCATGGACCTCTTCGCCAAGACGATGGGTGCCGAAGTCGATGGTCTTGACGAGGAGAAGGTGCGCATCAAGCTCCTCGGTCGCGTCGAGGACTTGCCACTCACGACGCGCACCATCTTCAAGCAGGCCGAGAAGCGCACTGCCAAGAATGGTGGCATGACGCTTGCCATCGCCGTCAACTACGGCTCGCGTCTCGAGATAACCGATGCCGCGCGCACGATCGCACGCAAAGTCGAGACAGGCGAGCTCACGAGCGAGGCCATCTCAGAGGATCTTCTGTCGGCGCATCTGTACACGGCCGGTATGCCCGATCCCGATTTGCTCATTCGCACGAGCGGCGAGATGCGTTTGTCAAACTTCCTCCTCTGGCAGCTTGCTTACGCCGAGTTCTACGTCACCGACGTGCTCTGGCCCGATTTCGACCGCTACGAGCTTCTTCGCGCCCTGCTCGACTTCCAGGAGCGTGACCGTCGCTTCGGCAAGGTCGACGAGTAGGGGGTCGAGGTAAACGATGGCGATTAACGTGAGGGACTTGGGACGACGCGTCGGGGTCGGCGCAGTGTATGTCGCCATCACCTCGGTCGCCACCTTCGTTTCCTGGTATACCACGGTCATCGTCATCGCCATCACGGCGGCGCTGTGCTGCTACGAGTTCCTTCGCATGGCGCAGGGCGCGGGCTATCATCCCTATATCATCATCGGCACGGTCTCGGCGGGCCTTATCCCGTTGGCCATGTGTCTCGTGGTCAATACCGGGCATGTGGTCGTCGCCGCGCTGACCGTCTCGTTCATCGCGGGTATCATCATGCTCATGCGCTACTTCGCGCACGTCGAAGATACCATCGTCGACGTGGCGCTTACCCTGTTCGGCTACCTGTACACGGGTCTCATGCTCTCGTCCTTCGTGATGCTGCGTGGCGTCGTCCCGGGGCTCGAGGGCGGCCTCATGTGCTTTTTGGTCCTGGGCAGCATCTGGGCCAATGACGGTTTTGCCTATCTGGGTGGCTCAGCTTTCGGCAGGCACAAGTTCGCGCCCCACATCTCGCCCAAGAAGACCTGGGAGGGCGTCGCCTGCGGCATGCTCGCGAGCGTCATCTTCTGGGTGCTCATCGTCGTGTTCGTTCCCAACTGCGGTTTCGGCTACGTTTGGGCCGTCATATCGGGCATTGTCGTGGGGTATGCGGGAATCATTGGCGATTTGACCGAATCCCACATCAAACGCGGGTTTTCCGCCAAAGATTCCGGTGACATCATGCCGGGGCACGGCGGCCTGCTCGACCGCTGTGACTCGATTATCTTCGGCTCCGTGGCCGCTTATGGCATGGTGGCCGGTGCTCCCTACATCTTCGCGCTCATCGGAATCGCACTGTAGGAAAGGAAAGAACATGGATACCCTGCGTCTCGTCATTCTAGGCGCCACCGGTTCCATTGGCACGCAAGCGCTCGATGTCGTGCGCATGCACGCCGACAGGATCGAGGTCGTCGCCCTGGCGGCAGGCCGACGTGTGGACGAGGCCGTGGCCTTCGCACGCGAGTTTGGCTGCAAGCATCTGGCCTTTGGCGATGAAGGCGTGCGTGATGCGACGGCGCTCGCGCAGCTCGGCGACGACGTGTGCGTTGGCTTTGGCGCAACTGCCGTCGCGGCCCTCACGCAGCTCGACGATGTCGATGTCGTGCTCAACGCGCTTTCGGGCGAGGCGGGCATGCGCGCCTCCTACGACACGCTCAAAGCTGGCCGCACCCTCGCGCTCGCCAACAAGGAGTCGCTCGTCGTGGGTGGCGACCTCATCATGCCGCTTGCCACGCACGAGACCCTGTTGCCCGTCGATTCCGAGCACTCGGCGATTTACCAGTGCTATCTGGGGGAGTTTTCCGACGAGGCACGCAGAATCTGGCTCACCTGCTCGGGTGGTCCGTTTCGCGGCATGACGCGCGAACAGCTGGCGGAGGTCACCGCGGCTCAGGCGCTCGCGCACCCCACGTGGAACATGGGTCCCAAGATCACCATCGATTCGGCGACGCTCATGAACAAGGGTCTCGAGGTCATCGAGGCGCAACATCTCTTCGACGTGAAGACGGATGACATCCGCGTCGTCGTGCATCCGCAGTCATGCGTGCATTCGATGGTCGAGTACGTCGATGGGTCGGTCAAGGCGCATCTGGGCGTTGCCGACATGCGCATACCCATCCAGTTCGCGCTGAGCTATCCGCATAGGTGGGAGAGTCCGGCAACGCAGGTCGATTTCACGCAGATGGGGCCACTCGAGTTCCTCGATCCGGACCTGGGGACCTTCCGCTGCCTGGCGCTCGCGCTCGAGGCGGGGCGTACGGGTGGCACGCTTCCCTGCGTGATGAACGCGGCAAACGAGGTCGCCGTGGCGGCTTTCCTGGCGGATGCCTGTCGCTTGACCGATATCGACGCCACCGTCGAGCGGGTCATGGAGCAGATGGGAAGCGAACCGGTTGAATCGCTCGAGCAGCTCGAGGATATCGATGCACGCTCCCGTGCGCTCGCGTCCGATATCCTGACGAGGGGATAGTCCGCCTCGTGAACGTGCTCGCCATCATATTCTGGTTCATCGTCATCATAGGCGTGCTCACGCTCGTGCACGAACTGGGCCATTTCATCGCCGCGCGTGCCTTTGGCGTGCGCGTTACCGAGTTCATGATCGGCATGCCCGGCCCCAATATCGGCTTTGAGAGAAACGGATGCCGCTACGGCGTCACCTGCATTCCTCTGGGCGGTTACAATCGCATCGCCGGCATGGAAGGCGATGTCGAGGATCCCAACCTGGCCAGCGTGCTTGCCTACGTGTACCGACATGGCAGGGCCGACGTCGCGCACGTGGCGCTCGGCTGCGACCTCGATGTGGAGTCTGCCGAGCTTGCGCTCGTCATACTCGACGGGTGGGGTTCCATTGTCGCGCCCAAGAAGCACGGCCCTGACGACACGTACTCCGCACCGGCGCGCGACGGGTTCGAGCTCGGACAGGCACGCGAGGTCGATGACCCGCAAGCGTTGCTCGACGAGGAGCGCTCGCACACCTATCGCGCGCTGTCGTTTCCCAGGCGTCTGGTAACGCTCTTTGCCGGTCCGTTCATGAACGTCCTGCTCGCGTTCGTGTTGCTTCTCGTGATCTTCTGCGGCATCGGCCTCACCGTCGCCACGACGACGATCAGCGACGTCGTGACAGATGGCCCGGCTTTCGAGGCGGGCCTGCAGGCTGGCGACACGATCGTTGCGATCGACGGCACCGACGTTCCCGATTGGCAGGCGCTCTCGATGGCCATCGCCGGGCTCGAGCCGGGCGAGGCGGCTGACGTCGTCTACGAGCGTGCGGGGCAGGTGACGAGCACGGCGATTGTCGTCGGCATGGGAGAGGACGGATCGCCCAGACTTGGCATATACGCCGGACAGGAGCAATACCACCTGCCCGTCTGGGAGGCACTGGGCGCATCATGGGATTATCTTGCGCTCACCGTGCAAGGCTACCTCAGCCTCTTCAATCCCGCCACGGCGGCCGATACCCTGAGTCAATCGACCTCCGTCGTCGGTATCGCCGTCATGAGCGAGCGGGCCGCGTCGGCGGGAATCGTGCCGCTGCTCTACATCATCGCGATCGTCTCGCTCTCCCTGGCAGTCGTGAACCTGCTTCCCCTGCCGCCCCTTGACGGCGGGCGCATCCTCATCGAGGTCATCCAACGTGTCACGCATCGCGCGGTGCCCGCGCGCGTCGTCAACGCGATTACCTTCGTCGTCATCGCGTTGCTGCTTGTCCTGTTCGTCTTCCTGCTGCGGCAGGACATCGTCAACTTCTTCTTGAAGGGATAGCGCATGGACTTTGAAACGCCGCGCAACGCGACGCATCGCGTGCATGTCGGCAACGTGCCGATTGGGGGAGGGGCCCCCGTCAGCGTCCAGTCGATGACCAACGTCCCCATGATTGACGGGCCAGATGGCCCGTGGCTAGATGTTGAAGGCAATCTTGCGCAGATTGGACGCCTGACCAAGGCAGGGTGCGAGATCGTGCGCGTTGCCATCCCCAATCGCGCCTCGATCGCGCGCTTCGGCCAGGTTGCGCTGCAAAGCCCGCTGCCCGTCGTTGCCGACGTACACTTCGACTACCAGATTGCGATGGGGGCATGCCATGAGCATGCGGCGGGCTTGCGCATCAATCCGGGCAATATCGGATCGATGAGCAAGGTCGATGCCGTCATCGAGGCGGCAGGCGAGGCCGGCATCCCCATACGCATCGGTGTCAACGCCGGCTCGCTCGAGGATTCGCTGGCCGCGCGTGACGATCTGACGCAGGCCGAGAAGCTTGCGCTCTCTGCCGAGGGCTTCGTCGAGCATTTTCTGGATCGTGGATTCAGGGACATCGTCGTCTCCGCCAAGGCACATGACGTGATGACGACCGTCGATGCGTACCGCAGTCTCTCGCAAAGCATGCCCGAAGTGCCGCTGCATATCGGCGTCACCGAGGCCGGCGGGGTGCGCCAGGGCACTGTCAAATCGGCTGCGGGACTTGGCATGCTGCTCGCCGAGGGCATAGGCGACACCATGCGCGTCTCGCTCACGGCCGACCCCGTCGAGGAGATTGCCGTGGCCTTCGACATCCTCTCCGCCGTCGATGTGCGCCGCTGCAAGCCCGAAATCGTCTCATGTCCCACGTGCAGCCGTTGTCAGGTCGACCTCATCCCCATCGCAGATGAGGTCACGCGTCGTCTCGCGACGATCAACAAACCGCTCAAGGTCGCGGTCATGGGCTGCGTCGTCAACGGTCCGGGCGAGGCGCGCTTCGCTGACGTGGGCGTGGCCTGCGGTCGCGAGGAGGGACTGCTGTTCGCACGTGGGGAGAAGCTGCGCCGCGTGCCCGCCGATTCCATCGTCGACGAGCTGTTCGCGCTAATCGAGACGTTATAGGGGAGGACATGCCTTGCATCGGGCATCTTGAGCAGATGAGCGATTCATGCGAAGCGGGCGCGAGGACTGTCTGAGCACGCGCTCTTTGCGTGCGAGTTCCGCAGCGGCTTCGCAATGAATCGCAAATCGGGTGCGAAAGCAAGCCCGAATGCGTGGCATGTCCTGCCCGAATTCGAAGGAACGGTAATGACAAGAGACGAGACATACGAGATCGAGCCCATCGCGCACATCCGCACGCCGTTTCCCGAGAAGTTCGGGATTCCGCGCCAAAGCGGACTGGTCACCGAGGCGAAGGGCACCATCGTCTTCGAGCCCAAGTACCGCGATCCCGATGCCCTGCGTGGTATCGAGGGGTTTAGCCACCTCTGGCTGATCTGGGGGTTCTCCGATGTCGAGGCAGGCGAGTTCTCGCCACTCGTGCGCCCGCCGCGTCTGGGTGGCAACGAGAAGCGCGGCGTCTTCGCGACACGTTCTCCCTTCAGACCAAACGAGCTCGGATTGTCTGTCGTCAAGCTCGAGAATGTCGTGAAGACGAAGGGCAAGGGCACCGTGCTCAAGGTGAGCGGCGTCGACTTGCTGGACAAGACGCCCATTTACGACATCAAGCCCTATCTGCCCTACGCCGATGCGCATCCGCAGGCCTCGGGTGGCTTCGCGTCCGATCCGAACGAAGGCGTCCTCATCGTCGATTGCGATGACGAGGTTTTGGAGCGACTGGGCGATGACGCAACGGCGGTGCTTGCCGCCCTGGCCCGTGATCCGCGTCCGGCCTACCACGATGATCCCGAGCGCGTCTACGAGATGCGCTACGGATCCTGGACCGTGTGTTTTTCCGTCGACGGTGATACCCTCACCGTGCACTCGGTGGAGTGATGAGACACATTGGACAGGTACATCTGTCTCATTTAAGACCAGATGAGACAGATGTACCTGTCCAATGTGTCTCATCTGCCTCATCGTTCTCTGCTAGAATACTGCGAGCTGGCTCTGTAGCTCAGGGGATAGAGCACCGCTCTCCTAAAGCGGGTGTCGTACGTTCGAATCGTATCAGGGCCACCACGAAACCTCAGGTCAGCGGCTTGTGTCGCTGACCTTTTGATATTGAGTTAACGATAACCGAGGAGATCCGTTGGACCGGCAGCAACTCATCGCGTACCTCGATCGCATCAGCCTTTCCGAAGAGCCCGTGCGCGATATCGCGGGCATCGGCATGATGCAGCGGGCCCACCTCGAGACGGTCCCCTTCGAGAACCTCGACATCCTCGCGGGCAAGGTTCCCCTGGACCTGAGCGAGGCGGGGCTTTTCGACAAGATCGTGCGTCGCAGGCGCGGCGGCATATGCTACGAGCTCAACTTTCTCTACGCTGCGGCCCTGCATGCTCTCGGTTTCGACGTCGAGCTCAGGGGCGGGCGCATCTACGATGACGGAGACGAGTTCGACCACGTCTTCCTCATGGTGACCGACCCCGACGATCCCGCGTCCGATCCCTGGATCACCGACGTCGGCTTTGCCTACAACATCGCGGCACCCATACGCTTTGCGCCGGGTGTCATCCAGGACGACGGACGCTGCCAATATCGCATCGACGAGGCCGAGGCAGACGGCGAGACCTGGTACCACGTCATGCGCCTCGTCGACGATGCCGAATCATTCATGTTCTCCTTCCGCGACGTGGCTCGCGAGCCGGCCGAGTTCGATTCCCGACGCCACTTCTTCGAGACCGATCCGTCGTCGCGGTTCCTCAAGGGTCCTCTCGTCTGCATCGACGGCGAGGAGGGACGCATCACGCTTTCCATGCATCGTCTCAAGGAGACGAAGGACGACGTGGTCACCGAACGCGACATCGATTATCCTGACGAGTTTGATGGGTTGCTCGCGAGCGTCTTCAACATGAGTGCCAGCTAGCGGGCGAACCGGACGTCATTACATGAGAGGGGATGGCACCGTGGCCGATAGAAAGAACGACAAGCGCAAGCAAATTCCGCTGACCGTGCGCCCCAATGCCTTTGCTCGCACGGAGCGCAAGGCGGAGCGCGCCATCAGGGAAGTAAGGGAGGATGCCGAAAGGCACGTAGAAGATTCCGTCGAACGTGTCGAACATTCGGTGGAACACTTCGGCGAGGAGCTGCATGAGACTGTGCCCCCTTCGGCCATTCCCAAGGCAAACCGCATCATCGCAGTGCTCATCATCGCCTCGCTCTGCATTTCCGTTCTACAGGTCATTTTGCAATGCGTCCTGAGTTGGGGACACCTGACGGAGCTCTTCACCGGCACGGTCAACAGTTATGGCATCGTCGCCATCGTCTACGGCTTCCTCGCCGCACTCAACTTCGTAGGGCTCATCGTCCTCATCTACCTCGACCGGAAGGGCAGGATATTCGAGGCGCGCATGCTCCTGCGTGTGCTCGTCGTCCTGCTTTTGGCCGGGTTGCTCACGAGCGTCGCCCTCAATGGCGTCGTCTGGCTCGAAATCACCTACGTGTTCCAGTTCATCTGTGCGGTCGCATGTCAGATTTACAACGACCCGAATCTCGATCGTGCGCCAGCGTTCAAGAATCCCTTCAAGGATGGCAAGGAGGCGCGCAAGAAGGTCTACGAGCGCGATCCGGACCGTCGCGGTTACATCCCGCTCAACTTCTTCAATCTTTTCTGGATCTTCATGACGGCAAGCGTGCTGGGCCTGTGCATGGAAATGGTCTTCTGCCTGCTCGTCAATCACGTCTGGGAAAGCCGTGCGGGCCTGCTATGGGGACCGTTCTCGCCGATTTACGGTTTTGGCGCCCTGCTCATGACCATCGCGCTCAATCGCATGTGGTACCGCAACGCCCTGTTCATCTTCGTCGTCTCCGGTGTCATCGGCGCCGCGTTCGAGTTCTTCGTCTCCTGGTACATGCAGACCGCCTTCGGCGTGGTCGCCTGGGACTACTCCGGCACCTTCCTCTCCATCGACGGCAGGACCGATTTCGCCCACGCGTGCGCTTGGGGCCTGTGCGGACTAGTGTGGATTCGCATACTTTTGCCCGGCGTCATGCAGGTCGTCGACATCATCCCGCTCAAGTGGCGTGCGACGATCACGGTCATCTTTTTCACCTTCATGGTGGTCAACGCGATCATGACCCTGCTCGCACTCGATTGCTGGTCGCAGCGCGAGGCCGGATTGCCCGTCGAGAACGAGGTGCAGGTCTGGTTCGACGAGCATTACGACGACGAGTTCATGAAGGAGCGCTTCTCGACGATGGGCATGAGCCAGGAGAGTGCCTTGCGCGCTCAGCAAAACCTGTAGCATGCCTTGCGCCATCTGCTAAACTAGGGCGGTTCGTTTTTTCGGAAGCGAGGCGAAGCATGCAGGTTTACACATTTCCCGATCCCGTGTTGCACGAGGTCTGCGAGCCGGTCGAGCCCGGTGACGAGACCGTGCTGCGCTATGTCGATAACATGTTCAAGGAGATGTACGGGTCGGACGGCGTCGGCCTTGCCGGTCCGCAGGTTGGCCTGCTCAAGCGCATGGTCGTCATCGACACCGATTACGTGACCGAAGACGAGGACGGCGAGCTTCTACCCAGCCGTCCCCTCGTGCTCATCAATCCCGAGATCATCGAGCATTCCGAGACGAAAATTCCCTCGACCGAGGGTTGCCTTTCGCTCCCCGGTCTCTCCGTCAACGTGAAGCGCTGGGAGTGGGTGAGGGTCAAGTGCCTGGATGCCGACTTCAACGAGGTCGAGCATTACGGCGAGGACCTTTTCGGAATCTGCATGCAACACGAGATGGACCACTTGGACGGCGTGACGCTCATCGAGCGTGCCGATCCCATCGCCCGTCTCAAGGCACTCAGGGAATACCGTGCCGCAACCGGCCAATAGGAGAGCTCGTCTCTCGGCTCGTGACCGCTGATGGAGGTGGATGCACAATGAATATCGTCTTCATGGGTTCTCCCTCCTTCGCCCTGCCCGCGCTCGACAGGCTCGCGGCATCGCCCGACCACGTCATCAGTGCCATCTACACGCGTCCCGACGCGCATGCCGGTCGTGGTAACAAAATGCAGCCCACGCGCGTCAAGATGCGTGCCGAGGAGCTTGGGCTGCCGGTCTTCACGCCCTACTCGTTGCGCGAGAGCGGCGTCGTCGAGCACCTGGCCTCGCTTGCCCCCGATGTCATCATCGTCGCGGCGTTTGGTGCGTTGCTCACGCGCGAGGTTCTCGACATCCCGCGTTTTGGCTGCCTGAACATCCACGGTTCCCTGCTGCCGCGCTGGCGCGGTGCCGCACCCGTCCAACGTGCGATCCTCAATGGCGACGAACTTGCGGGCGTCTGCCTCATGCAGATGGAGGAGGGACTCGACACGGGTGCATACCATACGCTCGGTGCGGTCGAGATCGCGCACAAGACGACCGAGGAATTGCTGCACGAGCTTGCCGAAATCGGCGCCGATGGACTGCTCGAGGCGCTTCCGCAAATCGAGGCAGGCACCTACGAGTGGTTCGACCAGGACGCGGAGCTCGTGACGTACGCCGAGAAGGTCAGCAAGGACGAGACGCTCCTGCGTCCTGGCCTCACCAACGCCGAGTTCCTGCGCCGTGTGCAGGCATCCTCCCATCGCACGCCGTCACGCTGCGTCATTTGCGGTCGCAGGGTTACCATACTGCGCGCCCATCCGGCAGACATCATCCTGGAGCGTGGCGAGGTCGTTCTCGAGAAGAAACATATCTACCTCGGCCTCAAGGGTCGTGCCGTCGAGATAGACGAGGTCAAACCCGAAAACAAGCGCGTCATGTCTGCCCAGGCATGGATTGCCGGCCTGCATGGCTCCGATGATTTGACCTGGAGCGTCTTGCCCGAGTACTACCACAAGCTGCCCGTCTATGGCTAAGCCACGTGCGTCCAAGGCGACGCCTGCCCGCCTGCTCGCCCTCAAGCTCGCCCGGGAGGTTCGCGAGCGCGATGCCTACCTGCGCGAGCTCGTGAGCGTCGAGCGAGCCGCAACGCAACTTCCCGCCGAGGAATTCGATTTCGCCCAGGTGCTGGCCTTCGGCGTGACGATGTGCCGCGGTACGCTTGACGAGGCTATTGATCGCGCACTCTCCTCGCCGCGCGACGTCAAGCCCAAGGTGCGCGACGCCTTGCGCATATCGGCCTACGAGTTGCTGTTCCTGCACAAGCCGGATCACGTCGTCGTGAACCAGGGTGTCGAGCTCGTGCGCTCGGTGACGCCGCGAGCCGCGGGACTTGCCAACGCCGTACTGCGCAAGATGGCGCGCGATGCCCGCGACTTTCCCTGGGGTGATGTCGCCACGGACGATGCCGCCTGGGCGCGTTCCTTCGGCATGCCCGAATGGCTCGCCGTGCGCCTGGCTGTCGAATACGGCCGTGATGCTGCCGCGGCGATAATGGAGGCGGACCTGCATCCAGCGCCGCGTTACTTGCGGGACAATCCCTTCGAACCGGGCAATCCCTTCGCCTGCGATCTGTCGGCCCAGCGCGTGGCGGGTCTCGTGCCGCTTGGTGGCACGATACTCGAGATAGGGGCGGGCAGGGGCACCAAGACGATGTTGCTCGAGAGCCGTGCGATCGAGACGCTCGGACATACCGTGCCTATCCATGCCATCGAATTGCACGAGTATCGCATGCAGCTGCACGCCGAGCGCATGCGGCAGGCAGGTATCGAGGACGTCATGTCGCTTGCGGGCGATGCGTGTGTGCTTGATGCGATTGACGGCGTGCTGCCGTGCTACGACGCGGTGCTGCTCGATGCTCCGTGCTCGGGGACGGGCACCATGCGCCGTCATCCCGAGATTCGCTGGAAGCTCACGCCTGCCGACGTCACCGAACTCGCGATCCTGCAGTGCGCGCTGCTCGATGAGGCGGCACGGCACGTCGCCGTGGGCGGCACGCTCGTCTACGCGACCTGCAGCATCCTCGACGAGGAAAACCAGCAGGTTGTCGATGCCTTTCTCGCGGATCAGCCGCAAGGCACATGGCGTATAGGCGAGGACTCGTTCGCGTCTCTTCCCACGCTCGACGGTCCCGACGGTCACTTTGCCGCTGTTCTGCAGCGGGTGTAGGGACGCACAGCTAAACTAAAAGCCCCGGAAGAGGTGATTCCTCACCTTTCGGGGGCTTTTATATCCTGTATGTTACAGAGCATGACTATTTGATGTCAACAATTTTGCGTTTGCGGTTTATGAACCAGAGCCGTTTTATTGATTTGATGTGAGGAAGAGATGCTCTGACGGCTTTCTCGACTGCATCATCCGATAGGTCCTTTACCCTTTGAGAGTCAATAATGACATTGGGGGATTGCCGGCCTGCTTTTCGCAAGTTCCGCTCGATTGCCTTGCGGCTGCCCGAAGTGGGAGACTTCATCTCCCACAAGACACCATGTATTACAACATCAGCAGAAGTGACACGTTTCCCCATGTTTCTATGGGCAAATTCCACGTCATGCCCTAGGTCCGCAATTGCGCGCGCAGTGTCCATCTCATGTTCTTGAATGTTGATATTCGAGGGGGCAATGATTGTTCCACGATGGTCGTTCACCGGCTGACCCCGATTCGCATTTCATCCAGTGTCTTTGAGCCATCGACGCGTATCCTCTCCACCACGCTCATGGCTCATCGCTTCATCGTAGCAAGCGAATCTATCAACATCGCCGAATGAGCGTGGTCGGATTACCAATTGGGTACGGAGCAATATCAGATATGTAGCACAGTGAAATCGGACTAGCATCGGACTTCTTCTGACACGTACTAACAAGAGCATGTGACAAAGGACTAGCTTCTGAGACATGTGTGCGAGAAAGCCGTCGAGCGGAGGTCTAAGGGAGCGCACCGTAAAGATGCGCGAAGCGCAGCTGTCGGGAGCGTTGTGTCGAAGCAAGGCGACTTCCCTGTGCATCTTTGCTGCTATCGCGGCGGGATCTCCCGTGCCTCGGTGACGAGCGTCTGCGTGCCCTTGTCGAAGCTTTGTATCGCGTAGAGCGTGAAGTGCTCGTCGGTGCGCGTGAGCGTATAGCCCGCGAGTCCCGTCGTCTTGCTGTAGGCCGCCGACATGCCGCCGTCGATGCAGATGACGCGTCCGTCCGCCTTGACGGGATCCTCACCGTCCTTGGCCTTGACCGGCACATGTCCGCAGATAATGCGGGCGCGTGCGGGGTCGAGCCCGAAGTCCTCGAAGATGCGCTCGTAGGGCTCTGCCTCGTCGAGTAGCAGGTAGAAGGCGTTCTTGACCTCCTTGCGCGCCGCCTTGTCCTTGCAGAGGTAGATCTCGAAGGTCGCCATCTTGCTCTTGGCGAACAGTGGCGAGCCCGGTCCGAGCCACAGGTACCAGATGAGGTCGCGTCCCCGCTCGCGTTCGACTGGGTCTTCGGACTCGAAGGCCCTGCGCACCCAGAGTTGCGCCTCATCGTAGAGCTTCTTGCCGCTGCATACCGTGCCGTAGATGTCGACTTCCTTGAGCGTTCCGTCATCGTCGAGCGGCACGCAGGCGTGCAAGAGCAGGTCGCCATCGCATATCTTGTAGAGGCTGCCGTGCTCGAGCAGGAAACGCACGTGGCGCGCGAGCTTATCGCATTCGCGAAACGCCCTGACGAGGTAGTCCATGACCGCGCGCTCCTCCTCGGTGAGCCGGTAGGGGTCGTCAGGATCGACGGTGGGGAAGTGGTCGTCGGTAAGCTCGTAGGTCACGCCATCGACGTCGACGGTTCGCGCGTCATAGTCGATGAGATGCAAGAGCTTTCTGCTCTCAAGTCCAAAACTAGGATACTTATCTATTAACGCCGCCTCGACCTTGAACTGGAGGATGGCCATGGCCTTCTGGATCTTCATGTTCATCTCGAGATCCGCAGGTGACAAGCCCGGATTCGATTTGAGCGCAAATGCCTCGCAGGAATCGTCCGCATAGGCGCTCAGCGCGAAGCTCGCAAGTGGGCGAAGGTCGATTCCATATGAATTGGTCAGAATGTCTAGATTTCCGTAGCGAGCGCAGTTTCGCACGACATGGGCGATGCAGCCTTCCTGACCCAGTGCTGCGCCCATCCAGACCACGTCGTGATTGCCCCATTGGATGTCGGCGTCGGGATAGTCCATGAGCATGTCGATGATCTTGTCAGGAGCCGGTCCGCGATCGTAGACGTCTCCGATGAGATGTGTCCAGCGCAGGTCATCGCGCCATGGGCCGAGCAGGTAGGAGAGGGTGTCGAATTCCCCATGGACGTCGGATAGGTAGAGCACACAATCGCGTCGCGCGTCGCTTGTCGTCATGGCATCTCCTTGCTTCGTGCGTTCCCGTATGCGCTCATTGTACTGTGCGAAAAACAGTGGTTTCGCGGCATTGTGCCGTCCGCGCCAAAAATCGACACGAACAGGACGAATTGTCCAAAAATTTGTGGAAAACTCTCCCACCTCATCTCGCTTCCATAAATGCGACCGAGGGGATTAGAAAACACAACATCTTGTGTCAAAAGAACCGTTTCGTGTCGTAGGGGCACCATATGGGTGGCAGAGTGGGGGATAAAAGACCAAATTTGTGTTGAGAAGTGGGATGTAATGGGATAATATTCTCGCTGCGACCCCCCAAGAAAACGTAGAACTACAACACAGCCAGGGGGGTCGCCAAATTTTCGGGACTGGCAAGGGATGTGGCGCAATGCGTTTTCGCGGCGAATATCAACATAGCGTTGATAGCAAGGGCCGCGTCTCCCTGCCCGCTAAGTTCCGTAAGGCCCTGCCGGATGAGGTGACCATCGTCCCGGTCGCCAATGCGGATTTCGGCAAGGCGCTGTACGTCTTTTCGGACGAAGCGTACGACGAATGGATGGATTCGTTCTTCGATACCGAGGAGGGGGGCTACAACCCGCGCAGCAAGAGGCACATCGCCCTGCACAAGTACCTTAATTCCAGTGCGGAGTCGGTTGCCGTCGATGCGGCGGGTCGCGTCAAGCTCTCTCCCAAGCAATGCGAGAAGGTTGGCATCGACAAGAACGTGACCATCATCGGCGAAGGTGACCATATCGAGATCTGGGATAGCCAGGCCCTCGAGTCTTACATGGATTCCATCGACCCGTTCGGCGACTTCCTGGAAGACTAGGGACGGCACGTTGACAGCTGAATACCGGCACATTCCCGTTCTGCTTGACGAATGCATCGAGGCACTCGATCTTCGCGATGGCGTGACAGCGCTCGACTGCACGCTCGGCGGTGCGGGACACTCCGAGGCGATAGCAAGAAGCATCGCGCCACATGGTACGCTCATCGGCATCGACCAAGATGACATGGCGCTCGAGGCGGCGGCGAGACGACTTGGCGATGCGGGACTTGACTCGGACCCGCTTCTGCTCAAGGGCAACTTCGCCGATTTGGACGAGCTGCTCGTCACGGCGCGCGTACCTGGCGTCGATGCGGCGCTCTTCGACCTTGGAGTGAGCTCTCCGCAATTCGATTTTCCTGAGCGAGGCTTCTCGTACCGAGAAGACGCTCCCCTCGATATGCGTATGGACCCGGGCACACGTACCCTAACCGCAGCTGAGATCCTGAACTCCTACACCGTAGATGATCTCACCCGGGTTCTGCGCGACTACGGCGAGGAAAAGTGGGCTGCTCGTATCGCACGCTTCATTGTCGACGCGCGAGGCGAGCAGCCCGTCAATTCAACATTTCAGCTGGTCGATATCATCAAACGAGCAATTCCCGCGAATGCGCGCAAGAAGGGCGGACACCCCGCCAAGCGCACGTTCCAGGCATTGCGCATCGAGGTGAACCACGAGCTTGACGTTCTGTCCCGTGGTCTCGAGGCTGCCATCCGATGGCTCAATCCCGGTGGCAAGATCGCCGTCATCTCGTACCACTCGCTCGAGGACCGCATCGTGAAGGACTGCTTTCGCAGCATGGAGAACCCCTGCACATGCCCGCCGGAGTTTCCGGTGTGCGTATGCGGCAAGAAGCCGGTATTGAAGGTCGAGACCCGAAAGCCGATCGTACCGGCCACGGGTGAAATTGAGGATAACAACCGGGCGCATAGTGCCCGACTACGGGTTGCAACGAAGCTCTAATGTAGAAAGGACGCCCGTCCATCATGGCGCAGGCTGCTCGACAATACTACGGCTACACCCGGTATGCCGCCTCGGCCGTGCAGACGGATGCGCCCGAGCGTGCCTCGCGTCCTGACGTCCGCGTCATTCCCGGCAAACGCGCCTCGAACCCGGCCCTCCAGTCCATTTCCCCCGAGTACGCCTTTGCCTTCAAGCTCGCGCTCGTCGTCATCGTCACCATTGCGGTGCTCTGCTCCGTGCGCGTGTGGCTTTCCGCGTCGACGGTCGCCCTGCTCGAAAACGTCAACGCCGTGGAGAGCACGCTCGCGAGTGCCCAGGCAAAGACCAGCGAGCTCGAGATCCAACACTCGATCCTGTCGAGCTCGACGCGCATCGAGGAGGAGGCGGCCAAGATCGGCATGGTCGCTCCCGCCGACGTCAAGTACCTGAAGATCGTCGTGCCCGGCAAGGTCGTCATGAACCCCGATGGCTCCATTTCACTCGCCGGCACGCTCCAGAACGTCGAAGATTACAGTGCCCTGATGACGGGCTAGGTAGCTCTCATGGGGCGCAGTCAGGACAGAACACGCGGCGTGGCACCAGAGCGATGGTCCAGGGACTGGATCATCCTCGTCGTGTTTGCGCTCGTCCTCGTCGCGATCGTGGCAAATCTCATCTACATCCAGGTCATCCGCGGGCCGGAGTACGCGCGCATGGCCGAAGCCTCCCATACGACCGAGGTGAACGTTTCCGCACGTCGCGGAACGGTCTATGACCGCAACGGCGAGGTGATCGCGTCGAATGTCGATGCGACCACCATCTACGTCAATCCCCAGGAGGTCGCCAACGCCGAGCGCCTCGCGCGCGTCCTGTACGAGGTGCTCGGGTCGGATAGTGGCAAGACGGAGGAGGATTACCTCAAGATCGTCGACCAGCCCGACCTCTCGTTTGCCTACATTCAGCGCAAGGCCGACGTGACGCTTGCCGACACCCTCAAGGAGCGCCTCGCCGACGAGAAGCTCAAGGGCGTCCACTATCTCGAGGACACCAAGCGCGTGTATCCCAATGGGGACGTCGGCAGCCAGGTCGTCGGCATGGTCGATGTCGATGGCAAGGGCATTTCCGGACTCGAACTCGAGTATGACGAAGTGCTCAAGGGCAAGGACGGATCCATCGTCTTCGAACGCGGCATGAACGACATCCCCATCACGAATGGGGAGATGTCGCGTGTGGAGACGGTCGATGGTACCGATATCGTGACGAGCATCGACATCAACCTGCAGAAGATCTGCGAGGAACTGCTGCTTGAGGCGATCGAGAGCACCGAGGCGCAGGGCGGGAGCGTGACCGTCATGGATGCGGGTAACGGCGAGATATACGCGGCATGCTCGTACACTAAGAAGAGCAACGAGGAGCGCGAGGCGGAGCTTGCCGCTGCCGAGAAGGCGGCTGCCGCGGCGAGCCAGGCCCAGGGCGAGGGGAGCGAGGGTCAGACGCAGGACCTGCCGGGTGCATTGTCCGATTACAAGCTCGAGGTGGGCAAGCTTGCCCCCGTAACAGACATCTACGAGCCGGGGTCGACCTTCAAGGCCTTCACGGCATATTCCGTCCTTGCGAACAACGAGGGCATCACTCCCGAGACGACCTACACGGTACCCTATTCCCTCGAGGTTTACGATACGGTCATCAGCGATTCCCATGATCATCCCTACGAGGACATGACCGTTAGGAGAATCCTGGCCGATTCGTCTAATACGGGCACGACGCTCATGTCGCGCGAGGTCCAGACCGCCCAGCTCTATGACACGTATCGCGCATTTGGCTTCGGACAGAAGACGGGCTGCGATTTTCCGGGTGACACTGCGGGACAGCTCGAGGAGTCAAAGGACTGGGACGGCGTGCAGAGCGCGACGGTCACCTTCGGACAGGGGCTTACCGTGTCCGCGTTGCAGCTCGTACGCGCCTACGGCGTGCTCGAGCAGAGCGGCGTCATGGTGACGCCCCATTTTCTCGTTGACGTTCCGAATGACGCCGAGATGGCGCAAAGTCTCATGCAGGACCTGACAAGGCGCGAGACCGTCGCCGATGCGAGCGTGTGCGATGAGGTGAGCGAGATGCTGACCTCCGTCGTGACCGAGGGTACGGGCCAAGCGGCCGCCGTCGAGGGCTTTGCCGTGACGGGCAAGACCGGCACGGCCGAGATCGCGAGCTCGTATGGTGGCTACGAAGAGAACGCCTACGTCATGTCGTTTGGTGGTTGGCTCTACGGCTCGTCGAGCGACCTCGTCTGCCTGGTGACCGTGAACAGGCCGCTCACGAATCTGGGGGCCGGCGGTCTGTGCGGTCCGGTGTTCTCCGAGATCATGAGCTATGCCGCGAAGCGGTACCAGATAGACGCGCAGGGCAAGTAAACCGAAAAGGGGAAGCGACGATGCGTGAGTCATGTAACATCGAATCAATCTTTGCGGGGGTGCCGCATGTGGCGTTGCACTGCGAGAACGGTCCGTACGAGGCTTCCTCGATCGAGTTTTCCTCGCGCGACGTCGCGCCCGGCGCCCTATTCTTCTGCGTTCCCGGCACGGCCGTCGACGGTCACGACTTCGCCTCTGACGCACTCGGGCGCGGCGCGGTTGGCCTCGTCGTCGAGCGCGAACTCGACCTGGACGCACCGCAGTTCCTCGTCGATGACGCCCGCGTGGCGCTCGCGCTATGCTCGGCGAACTTCTACGGTAATCCCTCGCGCAAGCTCGACGTCGTCGGCGTGACGGGAACGAACGGCAAGACGACCACCTGCTTTCTCGTCGAGCATCTCGTGAGGCATGCCGGCAAGCGTGCGGGCCTCATCGGGACGGTCGAGTGCCACGTGGCCGAGGAAGTGCGTCCCTCGCTTCACACGACGCCCGAATCACGTGATTTCCAGGAGCTGCTGGCGCGCATGGTCGATGCCGACGTCGACGTGTGCGCATGCGAGGTCTCGAGTCACGCACTCGACCTTGGGCGTGTCAGGGGGAGCCACTTCGCCGTTGCGGCCTTCAGCAACCTCACGCAAGACCATCTCGATTACCATAAGACCATGGAGGAGTACTTCGCGGCCAAGGCGCGCCTCTTTACGGAGTGCGAACCCGATGCCTGTGTGATCTGCACGGATTCGCCTGCTGGCGAGCGCATGGCCCAGCTGTGCGCGGATGCGGGACGCACGCTCTACCGCGTCGGATCGGGTTCCGATTGCGACGTGCGCCTCGTCGAAGCGCGTTTCGACGCTCACGCGACGCGCATCGACCTCGAGGCATGTGGGGAGTGGCTGCACGTCACCATCCCGCTCGTCGGTCGCTTCAACGTCGAGAACGCGCTCGTCACCTTTGGCATCGGCGTCGCGCTCGGTTTCACCAACGAGCTCATCGTCTCTGCGCTCGAGACGGCTCCCCAAGTTCCCGGACGGCTCGAGCGCGTCGTGGGAACGGATGGCAGGATTCCCGATTTCGGTGTCCTCGTCGACTACGCGCATACGCCCGACTCGATCGAGAAGGCCATCGATGCCGTACGTGCCGTCACGCAGGGTCGCGTCATCTGCGTCTTCGGTTGTGGTGGCGATCGCGATCATGGCAAGCGTCCCAAGATGGGAGCCGCGGCCCTCTCCGCCGACATCGCCGTCGTGACAAGCGACAACCCGCGCACGGAAGACCCCGATGCCATCATCGAGCAGATACTCGTCGGCATGGAGGGACACGAGGACCGCTACGTCGTCATGCCCGATCGCTCCGAGGCCATATGCTATGCCATCGAGGCAGCCGATCCGGGTGATGTCGTGCTCATCGCGGGCAAGGGCCATGAGGACTATCAGATCGTGGGGACCGTCAAGCATCACTTCGACGACCGCGAGGTCGTCGCGCATGTACTCGATGAAATGAGGTCATAGGACATGGAAATCTCGGTTTCCGACATCGCGAAGGTCACGGGCGGCCAGTATATCGGTGACGAGGCGGCGTTGCGCCGCATCGTCACGGGCTTGACCTGGGACTCGCGTACCATAATGCCAGACAACACCTTCCTCGCCATGCCCGGTCTGCGCGTCGACGGCAACGATTTCGTCCGTAGCGCGGTCCGGCGTGGTGCCGGCGTCGTCATATGCACGCGCATGCCGAGCGACAACGTCATTGCCGTCGCAGGCGAGTTCGCCTGCCCCATGGTCGTCGTCGACGACGGTGTCGACGCCCTCGAGAAGATCGCGGGATTCTGGCGCGACAGGCTGCATGCCATCGTCATCGGCGTGACGGGCTCCACCGGCAAGACGTCGACGAAGGACTTCCTGCGCTCCGTCTTCTCGCAGTGCTTCAAGACCTCGGCGACCCAGGGCAACCAGAACAACGAGATCGGCGTTCCCGCCACGATACTCGCGGCGGACGAGGACACCGAAGTGCTCATCGTCGAGCTGGGGATGCGCGGTATGCACCAGATCGAACATCTCTGCACCTTCGTCAAGCCGAGCATGGCCGTCGTGACCAACATCGGCGTGAGCCACATGGAGCTGCTCGGCAGTCGCGAGAACATAGCCCGTGCGAAATCTGAGCTGCTCGCGGCCTTACCCGCTACGGGATTTGCCGTGCTCAATGCTGATGACGAGTTCACGCCCTTGCTCGAAAGGTTCGCGCAGGTCGATGAGCGCGGCGTCAAGGTGCATAGCTACGGCTTCTCGCCCGATGCCGAGGTACGCGCGATGAACGTGAGCTACGACGCGGAGGCCTGCGCGAGTTTCGAGGTGGTCGCGGGCTCTGCCGATCCCGTCTCCGTCAGGCTCTCCATTCCCGGCAAGCACAACATCTCGAATGCCCTGGCCGCCTATGCGGCCGGCCTCAACATGGGCATCGAACCCGACGACATCGCACGTGGTCTTGTCGAAGCCAAGGCCAGCGGCATGCGCATGGAGATCATGCATGCACCCGGTGGCGTGACCGTCGTCAACGATGCGTACAACGCGAATCCGGATTCGATGCGCGCCTCGATCAGCACTCTGTCGACGCTCGAGGGGTCCGGTAGGCGCATCGCGGTTCTTGGCGATATGGGCGAACTTGGTTCGGACGAGTACCAACTGCACGTTGACGTGGGAACCTTTGCAGCGCAAGCGGACCTTGATATGCTCGTGTGCGTCGGAACGCTCAGCGTCGGCATCAAGTCAGGTGCCCTGGCGGCTGACATGGACGCCGCGCGCGTGAAGAGCTTCACGGGTGTCGACGAGGCACGGCAGTTTCTCGAGAGGTACGTCCAGGAGGGGGATATAGTTCTCGTGAAGGCATCGCGCTTCATGGAGTTGGAGCGCATAGTCAAGGGGATCATGCAGTCATGATAAGCATATTCAATCAGTATCCGACGTATCAGGTCTTTCTCGCCTTCATCATATCGATGGCGCTGACCATGATCGTCATGCCGTTTTTCATCAAGTTGCTCAAGGTGCGCCAGATCGGGCAGCAGGTGCGCGCAGATGGCCCCCAGGGCCATCTCGTCAAGCAGGGCACGCCGACGATGGGTGGCATCGTCATCCTGCTCATGATGACCGCGTCCATATTCCTCGTGGGCACGCCCGACGCACGCCTTCTGCTCATTCTGGCGGCAACGCTGCTTACGGGTCTCCTCGGCTTTGTCGACGACATCTCGAAGGTCGCCAAGGAACGTTCGCTGGGCCTGTTGCCCTATCAGAAGATGATTGCGCTCACGCTCATCTCGGTTGCGTTTTGCCTCGTCGCCGTCAACTACCTCGGCATAGAGCCCTACGTGACCATTCCCTTCACCCAGTTCAATCTTGACCTTGGCGTCCTGACGACCGTTCTGCCCATCGGGGACGGCTTCGAGATTCCCTGGCTCTACGTCGTATTCGTCTTCCTGCTCATGGCTGGAATGGCGAATGCCGTGAACCTGACCGACGGGCTCGATGGTCTTGCCGGCGGAACCATCATGATCGTCATGCTCGTCATGGCCGCCATCGCGTTTCGCACGGGACAGCTCGACGTTGCCGTCTTCGCGACGGCGGCCGCAGGTGCCTGCGTCGGCTTTCTCTGGTTCAACTGCTATCCGGCGGGTATCTTCATGGGCGATACCGGATCGCTTGCCCTCGGTACCGCCTTCGCGGCGATTGCCGTCATCACCAAGACCGAGCTTTTCAGCATCATCATCGGTGGCCTTTTCGTCATTGAGGCCCTTTCGGTGATGATCCAGGTCATGTACTTCAAGCGCACGCGCAAGCGCGTCTTCCTCATGGCGCCGCTACACCATCACTTCGAGAAGAAGGGATGGTCCGAGACGAAGGTGGTCATCCGCTTCTGGATTATCACCGGCCTGTGCGCGGGCTCGGGCTTCGCCGTCTACTTCATCAGCTCGATGTGAGGGATGTGATCGCCATGCGCTCCGTTCTCGTGCTCGGTCTCGGCAAAAGCGGCATCGCCGCTGCTCGGCATGCGCTTGGCGCAGGTGACGAGCTCGTCATCTATGCAGGTGCTTCCAATGAGAGCACCAGGGCCGCGGCGCGGGAGTTCGAACGGGCTGGCGTACCCGTGATATTCGATGTCGAAGAAGTCGAAGGCCACTTCGATACCTGCGTCGTCTCTCCGGGTATTTCCGAGAGAGGCGCGTTTTACGCGAGCGCCGGGAAGGCAAGCGGCGAGGTCATCAGCGAGCCCGAATATGCCTGGCGTATGTCGCCGCGGGCTTGGGTTGCCGTGACGGGGACGAACGGCAAGACGACGACCACCTCTCTCACGACGCATCTACTCAACGCGTGTGACAAGCCCGCCCATGCGTGCGGAAACATCGGCGCGACCTGCGTCGAAGCTGTCGAGCATAGGTCCGATGACGAGATGCTCGTTGCCGAAATGTCCTCCTACCAATTAGCTTCTACTGTTGATTTTGCCCCGCAAGTCGCCATCTTGCTCAACATCACTCCCGATCACATCTCCTGGCACGGAAGCTTCGATGCCTACGCCCAGGCAAAGTTCAAGGTCTTCGCGAACATGCCTTTTGGCTCGACGGCGATCATCACCGATGCCGTTCTCGAGGCCTATCCCGAGATTCAAGTGCTCCTGGACGAGCGCGGCGTCAAGCTCGTGTCCGTCGGCTCCGAGCGCGAGGCCTCCTGTGCCTTCGCGGATGCAGACGGGACGCTCGTCATCAAGGACGGGCGGGGAAGGCGCATCGAACTTGCGCAAACGAGCGAGCTCGCGATCCAAGGTACCCATAACGTCGAAAACGCCCTTTGTTCCGCAAGTGCCGCGTTCGCGTGTGGATGCGAGCCTGCGTGCATTCGCGAAGGGCTCCTGAGTTTCAAGCCGCTCGAGCATCGTCTCGAGCCCTGCGGTACGATTGATGGCGTCGATTTCTTCAACGATTCCAAGGCGACCAACGTCGATGCGACGCTCAAGGCGCTCACTGCGTTTCCCGATCGCAAGGTCGTGCTCTTGCTCGGCGGACGTGACAAGGGCACCGCGCTTGACGAGCTCGTCGACGCCTGTGCGAGCACCTGCAGTGCCGTCATCGTCTATGGCGAGGCGGGCCGGCGATTCCACGAAGCCTTTGCCGCGAGTTCCGTCGAGTGCCATCTCGAGGCGGACATGCGCTCCGCGCTCGAACGCGCCTGCGCGATCGCCCGGCCCGGCCAGGCGATCGTCCTGTCCCCCGCCTGCGCCTCCTTCGACGAGTTCGATTCGTTCGAGCAGCGCGGGACGGTCTTCAAGGAATGCGTTGCGCAGAGGATGCGGGCGTAGGTTCCATGATACGCAAGCAGGCGACACGAAAGTCGAGGGACAAGGGAAGCTCGTCACGCCTTCTCTCGGAGCCGGCGGCCATCATGGCGCCGCGCCTGCTCTTCATCCTGAGTGCCGTGGCGCTGTGCATCCTCGGTCTCGTCATGGTCTACTCGGCTTCGTCGATCACGGCCTACAACGAGTTCGGTGACGCCGCCTACTACGTCAAGCGCCAGGCCATATTCCTTGCCGTGGGCATCGTGCTCTGCGTCGCCTGTTCCCGCATTCCGTATACGGTGTGGTGCCTACCGGGCGTCTTCATCACCTTCTGGGTCATCACCGTCGTCATGCTCTTCCTGACGGCCTTCGGCATGGGCGTCAGTGCCCTGGGTGCCGAGCGGTCGATCGTCATCGCCGGATTCAACTTGCAGCCGGCCGAGTTCGCGAAGATCACCGTCCTCATAGCCGTTGCATCCATTGCGCAGATGTGCATGAACGGCATGATTGGCGGGCGACGCTTCGTCGTCATCGTGCTCGTCGCGACCATCGTTCCCCTGATCTTGATATACCGCCAGCCCGACTTGGGAACGGCCATCATCCTGGCTGTCGGCGTCATCGCGCTTGCCTTGCTCGCGGGCATTTCGTGGAAGGTCGTTGGCCTGATACTCGGCGTCGTCGTCGCCTACATCGTCGTCGCCTGCATCACGCAGCCGTACCATCTCGACCGCATCGTCTCCATGCTCGATCCGTGGGTCGACCCGCAGGGCGATGGCTATCAGGCAATCCAGTCGCTCTATGCCTTCGGCAGCGGTGGCGTGTTCGGCACCGGCATCGGGCTTTCCCGCCAGAAGTACCTCTACCTGCCGTATGCCCACACCGACTTCATCTATGCCATCGTGGGCGAGGAGCTCGGCCTCATCGGTGCGGTCTTCGTCGTCATCCTCTTCGGTCTCTTCATCTTCGCGGGAATGCGCATCTGCCGCAACGCGCCCGACATGCTCGGTTGTATGCTGGCGGGCTCGTTCACCGTCATGATCGGTTTCCAGGCATGCGTGAACATGGCGTGCGTCACGGGCATAGCGCCCGTGACCGGCAAGGCGCTGCCCCTCATCAGCTACGGTGGCTCCTCGCTTCTGGCGACGATGATCATGATCGGCGTCATCCTGTCCGTATCGTTCAGGTCAAAGGTGGGCATGAGCTACGAGCGCAAGCGCGACAACTTCCGGGTCATTGACGGGCGCGATGATGCGCGTGCCGGCACACCGTCCACACCACCCACGCAGACAAGACGGGGGAAGGTCATCTCCCTGCGCGATTCCGCACGCAGATCGCCCGAACCCCCGCCATCGCGTCCATCCCGGGCAGTGCGTCAGGTGGATGCGGGCGTCCCGTCGACTTCCCGTACGGGAGGCTATGCGAGCCTGAGGAGCAAGCGCGGTCCCGATCGCAAGCGCTAGCTCCGGGAATCGTCGCGATTCGGCACCCTGACGCCTATGGGGTACACTGCTCGTAACGTTCGAAAGGGGACATGCCTTGTACTTCGTCATCTCGGCCGGCGGCACTGCCGGTCATATCAATCCGGCGCTTGCGGTGGCAGACGAGCTGCGTCGACGTGGCCATGATATCCTCTTTGTGGGGACTCCCGATCACATCGAGTCAAGGCTCGCCGCACAGGCGGGTTTCGAGTTCGAGAGCTTCGCGGTGAGCGGTTTCGACAAGGCGCATCCCCTCACCCTCCTGACCTCGGGTGCCAAGCTGCTCAAGGCGACGCGCGCGGCCAGACGGCTCTTCGCGGCCAGGCGCCCTGATGCCGTCGTCACCTTCGGGGCCTACGTGTCCATTCCGGTGGGCCGTGCGGCCTTCGAGATGAACATCCCGCTCGTCATCCACGAGCAGAACTCCGTTCCCGGCATGGCAAACGCCTATCTTGCCAAGCACGCGACGGCAATCGCGCTCACCTATCCCGAGAGCGCCGAGGGACTCGACGGCGCATGCGATCCGGTCGTCCTCGGCAATCCCGTACGCGCCTCGTTCGAGGCATGCTCCCGTCACGAAGCGCGAAAGGCCCTCGGCATGCCCGATGACGCGCTCGTCCTGCTCGTCATGGGCGGGAGCCTCGGAGCCCAGCACGTGAACACGGCGATATGCGCCATGAAGGACCGCTTGCTTGCCATCGAGGGATTGCACGTCATCCAATCGACGGGCCAGGGCGATTACGAGCGCGTGCTCGGCCAGCTCGCGCTTTCGGCTGACGAGGAGGGGCGCTGGCATGTCTCGTCCTACATCGATTCGATGAACGAGGTGCTTGCGGCAAGCGACCTCGTCGTCAGCAGGGCCGGCGCGTCCTCGCTCGCCGAAATCATGACCGTTGGCGTTCCCGCGGTGCTCATCCCGTATCCCCATGCGCGCGGTGACCACCAGACGATCAACGCGCAGTCGTGCGTCACGGCGGGCGCCGCTCGTCTCGTCTCCGATGCGGATGTCGAGACCACGGCTTTTTCCGATTTGCTCATCGAGCTTCTCGGTGATGAGGGATGTCGTGATACCATGGCCCAAGCTTGCAAGAAGCTTTCCGGTTCGGACGCGCGCATGCGTCTGGCGGATTTGGTCGAACAATGCGCACGAGGAAACGATGGTGAATAAGCCGAGGAAGATACATTTCATAGGCATTGGCGGCGTCGGCATGTCCGGCATCGCGCTCGTCGCCAAGTCACGTGGCGTGACGGTCAGCGGCTCGGACATGAAGGAGTCGCGTGCCACCAAGCGTCTCGTCGATGCCGGCATCGATGTCATGATCGGTCATGATGCGGGAAACCTTGCCGATGACCTCGACGCCGTCGTCATCTCGAGCGCCATTCCCGAAAAGAACCCCGAGCTTGCCGAGGCTCGTCGCCGTGGTATTCCCGTCTGGCATCGTTCCCAGGCGCTGGCGTCGTTGGGGGAGGGCAAGAAGACGCTTGCCTGCGCGGGTACGCACGGCAAGACGACGACATCGTCCATGCTCGCGACCACCATCGATCGCATGGGGCTTGACCCGAGCTTTGTCATCGGCGGCACGGTCGATGGCTATGACACGAACGCCAAGAGCGGAACGGGCGACTATTACGTTGTCGAGGCCGACGAATCGGATGGTTCGTTCGTCCACCTCTCTCCCCATGTCGCGCTCGTGACCAACATCGAACCCGATCACCTTGACCATTACGGTAGCCTCGAGGCGATTTACGAGGCATTCGCCGATTTCCTCTCCCTGATTCCCGACGAAGGCGCGGCCGTCGTCTGCGCCGACAATCCGCGCCTCGCGCAGATCGCCCGCGAGGTCGGCAAGCGCACCGTCGTCTATGGCGAGAAGGGGAGCGAGGGCTGCGACGTGTGCTTCGAGGTCACGGGTAGACGTGGCCTGGGCTATGCCTTCACCGTGACCTTTCCCGACGGTTCGAGCGTCGGGACCGAGATCACGAAGAACCCCGGGCGTCACAACGTCCTCAACGCGACGGGCGTGCTCGGCGTCATCTGGGCTTGTGGCCTCGACGTCGAAGCGGCCGCCCGCGCCCTCGCGACCTTCTCGGGCGTGCGCAGGCGCTTCGACCTCATCGGAGAGGCAGGTGGTGTCGTCGTCGTCGACGATTACGCCCATCATCCCACCGAAATCCAGGCGACGATCCGCGCGGCCTCAAAGCTGGACTTCGAGCATGTCCACGTGCTGTTTCAGCCGCATCGCTATTCGCGCACGGAATCGCTCGCGCGCGAGTTCGGGCCTGCGTTCGATGATGCCGATTCCGTCATCGTCATGGACGTCTACCCGGCGGGCGAGACGCCCATCCCGGGCGTCAACGGAAAGACGGTCATCGACTCCATCTTGCGCCACAATCCGCGCCAGCAAGTGGCGTGGCTGCCGCACCGTCCCGAGATCATCCCCTTTCTCCAGCAGAAACTCGAGGCGGGAGATCTAGTCATCACCATGGGCGCCGGGGACGTGACGACTATGGCCCCGTTGCTCACGCGGGCGTTGTCGGGGGAATAGGACGCTCATTGAGCATCTTCGACGCATACATCCGCCTCGAGGGAACGCTGAGCGGATCAATCAGGTGCGATGAGCCGATGGCGCGCCACACGAGTTATCGTATCGGCGGCCCCGCCGCCCTCTTCGTCGAGTGTGCCTCGGTTTCCGACCTCGCCCTCACGCTCGACGTTCTCGCCGAAGAGGACGTCGCGTGGAGCATCGTTGGCAAGGGGAGCAACCTGCTCGTCAGCGACGGGGGGTACGATGGTGCGGTGATCGTTCTCACCGAAGAGTTCGCTAACGTTGATTTCGGCGGTTTCGACGAGCGGGAGATCTTGGAACTTCCCGCCGCCCAGAAGGTGCACGTGACGGTTGGCGCGGGCGTTCCCCTTGCGCACCTCGTCCAGCGCGCGTATGGTTGTGGGCTTTCGGGGCTCGAGGCCATGGCGGGCATTCCCGGCTCGTTCGGCGGTGCGCTGTTCATGAATGCTGGTTCGCGCGATAGCTGGATAGGTTCGCGTGTCGCGCATGTGACGGCATATGAGCCGGGCAGGGGGCTGCACATCATCTATGGGGACGAAATCGATTGGGAATACCGGTCGAGTAACCTTTCGGCAGAGAAAATCATCGTTGAGGCAACGCTTCTGCTCAAGGTGGCAAACAAGGGTAGAATTGCCGAGACGATGCAGGGCCTTCTCGACGCGCGCGCGGCGCACCAGCCGCTTTCCGCCCATAGCTGCGGAAGCGTCTTCAAGAACCCTCCCGGCAAGTCCGCCGCCGGCCTCATATGCGCATGCGGGCTTTCGGGCGCTTCGTGTGGCGACGCGCACATCTCGACCCTGCATTCGAACTTCATCGTAAACGACGGATCGGCACGTGCCGATGACGTCCTCGCGCTCATGCGCCTGGCGCGCGATCGCGTGAAGGAGTGCTATGGCATCAAGCTCTCGCCCGAGGTCAAGTTCCTCGGATTCCCGTTCTAGACGGGGGAGAAAGCAGAATACGGGTGCAAGCTCGCGGGCGCGCCGCTCGTCGGTCAAGGCGCGCCAGGGCAAGGGGGCCGCACGCGTCCAGCGCGCGAACAAGGCGCTCCAGTCGTCCGAGAACGCCCAGAGGCAGGCGCGTGAGTCCAAGAGGCAGATGGTGGACAAGGGCAGGCGCGCGGGGGACATCCGCGCCGAGCAGCGCGCAAAGCGGCAGCGTCGGCAGTACCTGCGCTACATCGCCCGCATCGCGATTGCCATCGCCATCATTCTGCTCGTCATCTTCGGGAGCATCTTCATCTATCGCTCAGATCTGTTTCACGTCAACAACGTGCAGGTCAACGGTTCGGAGCACCTCACGAGCCAGGAGATTACGAGCATCGCCGCCGTTTCGGATGACTCGACGCTGCTCCGCCTCGACTCCAAGGGCATAAAGGAGCGTCTCGAGGATAACGCCTGGGTGCAGGAGGCAGCCATCCACCGCGTCTTTCCCGATACCATCGTAATCGACATCACCGAACGCGAACCAGCCGCCGTCGCCAAGATCAACGACAAGTCAAACTGGGTCATCTCCACCGACGGCGCATGGCTTTCCGCCGCCACGACCGACGATTGGGAGAACGCGATGAAGATCATCGACGTCTCTCCCTCCATGCCTGCGCCGATTTCCGGCAGCGTCTGCACGGACGGTGGCATCAACAACGCCCTCGACATCCTCAACTCCATTAGCGACGATCTGCGCTCGCGTATCGTGAGCATCTCCGCGGAGTCCTCCATCAAGACCTCGCTCAACCTCGAGGACGGCGTCACGGTCGCCTTCGGTGATTCCAGTGACGTCGAGGTCAAGGAGGCCGTCATCAATTCGCTGCTCAACGAGTATGAGGGAAAGATCTCCTATATCAACGTCCGCGTTCCCACGCGCCCCACCTATCGCATGCTCGAGGGAGAATGAGTCGCGACGACCGTTCGCAGCAGAATGGTGGTCATATGGACAGGGAAGGTCTTTGTTAGGATAAATCATCCAAATCAATTGATTTGACTAGGAAACTTGCGGGAAAACACGCAAAATTCACCTAAAAAATGATGGATATCGTGGCGATACTTTGCGCGAAGTGTATACTTGTCTGGACTGATTCATCTATCATTTGACAGACTAAACGGAGCTTAAGAGGGAATTCCGATTGATGACGAGGATTCCCTAAACGTAGGAAGGACTGACATGCCCGAATACACAGGATCCGACCACCTGGCTGTGATCAAGGTCGTCGGCGTTGGCGGCGGCGGAACGAACGCCGTCAACCGCATGGTCGAGGCCGGCGTCAAGGGCGTCGAGTTCATCGCCATCAACACGGACCGTCAGGCTTTGCTCATGTCCGATGCCGACCGCACGGTCCATATCGGCGAGGAGCTCACGCGCGGGCTCGGTGCCGGGGCGAACCCCGAGATCGGCGCCCAGGCCGCGGAGGAGTCGCGTGCCGACATCCGCGATGCGCTCGCCGGTGCCGACATGGTCTTCGTGACTGCCGGCGAAGGCGGCGGAACGGGCACGGGCGCCGCTCCCGTCGTGGCGGAGATCGCCATGGAGGAGATCGGCGCGCTCACCGTCGGTGTCGTCACCAAGCCGTTTGGCTTCGAGGGGCGCAAGCGCATGAATCAGGCCGAGGAGGGCGTCGCCCTTCTTGCCCAGAAGGTCGACACGCTCATCGTCGTCCCCAACGATCGCCTGCTCCAGGTCATCGAGAAGCGCACCTCCATGCTCGATGCCTTCCGCATTGCCGATGACATCCTGCGTCAGGGCACGCAGGGCATCACCGACCTCATCACGATCCCCGGTCTCATCAACCTCGATTTCGCGGACGTCCGCGCCATCATGAAGGACGCCGGTTCCGCGATGATGGGCATCGGCATCGCCTCGGGCGAGAACCGCGCGGCCGACGCCGCCAAGGAGGCCATCTCCTCGAAGCTGCTCGAGTCCTCCATCGTGGGTGCCGATCGCATCCTGTACTCCATTACGGGAGGCAGCGACATGAGCCTGCAGGAGATCGACGAGGCGTCGCAGATCATCAACTCCGCGGCCGACGAGGACGCGAACATCATCTTCGGTACCGTCATCGACGAGTCCATGGGCGACCAGATTCGCGTCACGGTCATCGCCACGGGTTTCGATGGCACCGAGCAGCAGGCGAGCATGGACTTCAACGCCAAGCCGAGCGTGAGCCAGAGCTTTGCCGCATCCGCCGCCGAAGACAGCCTCACGCCCGCCTTTGACGATGACATCCCCGACTTCCTCAAGCGCAGTCGCTACTAATGCCTGACGGGGCCATTACGACTCACCCGAATGCAAACGAGATTCTCCGTCTGCCGTTACCACGGCTGACGGAGAATTCTTTTTCTGCCGGCGATAGCATGCTGCGCGTCCTCACCGACGATGCGCTCTTCGCGGCATGTGGCACGCGCATTGCCTTCACCACGCGTGCCGGCGGCGTGAGCGAAGGGCCCTATGCCGGCCTGAACCTCTCGTACGCGGTAGGTGACGCACGCGCCGCGGTCGACGAGAACAGACGAGTGCTTTGCGAGGCCCTGGGAGCCAAAAACTATATGCAGAGTCTAGTTTCTCCCCTCCAAGTCCACGGCAGCGATGTTCTCATGGTCGAGGACGACCTGGACGTAACGCGCGAGCGTGCGGGTGCGGGGGCAGACGCGATTCTGTGCACCCGTTCGAACATTCCCGTGCTGCTCTGCTTCGCCGACTGCGTCCCCGTGGTGCTCGTCGCTCCCGATGGATCCTTTGCGGTCGTCCATTCGGGTTGGCGTGGCTCCATCGCCTCCATCGCCGGACTCGGCTTGCGCGAACTACAAAAGGCAACTTGCTGCTTAGTATCCGAGATCAATTGCTACATCGGTCCGCATATAGGGTCCTGTTGCTACGAAGTCGCCGATGAGCTAATTATGCAGTTTATTGCCCAGTTTGGTGACGCCTGCGATGCGGGAGAGGGGCATCTCGACCTTGCGACGGCCGTCACGGCTTCGCTTCTTCGGGCGGGCGCAAACGAGCAACGAATTGCGCATTCTGGATCGTGCACGGCGTGCCACCATGAGGAGTACTATTCGTATAGGGCCGACGCCGGCATTACGGGCCGGCATGCGGCGTTTGCCATTCGAGAGGAACGAGCATGAGTCTGAAGGAGCGTTGGGAAGACACGTGCGCGGACGTTGCGCGCATATGCGAGAGCTGCGGCAGGGCGCCGCAGGACGTGAGGGTCATCGCGGTGAGCAAGACGGTCGAGCCACCCGTCGTGGGGGAGGCGATCGCCTGTGGCGTGACGGATTTCGGCGAGAACCGCGACAAGCCCTTCAACGAGAAGTTCGCCCTCTATCCGGATGCACGTTGGCACTTCATCGGATCGCTGCAATCGAACAAGGCGCGTCACGTCGTGGGCAAGGCCTTCCTCGTCCATTCTCTCGACCGCCTCTCGCTTCTCGAGGCGATCGAGAAGGCCGCGGGCAATCTCGGTTGCGTCCAAGACGCTCTCATCGAGGTTTCGGTCTCGGGCGAGGAGAGCAAGGGCGGAATTCGCCCCGACGAACTTCCCGCCTTCATCGAGCGAATCGCGCAATGCGAGCATGTTGCCTGCAAAGGGCTCATGACGATGGCTCCGCGTGGCGACATCGACCTTGCCCGGAAAACATTCGCCGGCTTGCAAAACTTAAGCCAGATGATGTCAAAATATTGCGATGCGCGTGATAGTATTTCCATGAGCGAATTATCCATGGGCATGTCAGAAGATTACCCAGTGGCAATCGAAGAGGGCGCCACCATGGTTCGCATCGGTAGAAGGATTTTTGACGATAACTTCACGGCACTCTAGCGCGGTCATGACTCGGGTGCCTGTTTCATATGAGCGAGGCACTGACTATGAGTCTTTTGGGTGGCATGAAGGACCGGCTCGGATTTGGCGGAAAACCGGAATGGGCTGACGACGAAGACGGGTATTACGAGGACGACGCCATCTACGATGAGGAATACGACGATTACGGGGATCCCGATCCCGCGGAGGGAAGGCGTGCAAGCGGCAATCGCCGCAGCGAGGTCATCTCGTTCGATTCCTACAATCCCAGCAATTTCGAGCACGTGACGCTGTCCTCGGATCGCAAGCCGCGCGTTGCCTCCTACGATAGTCTCGACAGCTCGGCACGTCAGCGCGGCTATTCGTCGCGTTCGTCATCGAGTTCGTACGGACGAAACATCGGCACCTCCGCTTCGAGGCGCGACTCATCGCGGGCGGTGGGCGAGCCCACATGGTCCGCTCCGCAAGATCCGTCCTTTCTGGATTCGTCCGCCCCTGCACGCGCGAGCAGGGACCCATACGCATCACTGGGGTCAGATTTCCTCAAGATCAAGGGCGATCCCGCCGGACGTCTCGAAATCGTGTGCCCCAAAGCTTACGCCGACATCGAAAAGGTCGCCAACGCCGCAAAGGCGGGTAAGACCGTCATCCTCAACGTCGTCGATACCAAGGCGTCGCTTGCCAAGCGCATCCTCGACTTCTCGTTTGGTGTCGCGAGCGCCCTCAACCTCAACGTCGGCAAGGCGGCCGAGCGCGTCTTCGTAATCTCGAAGAGCTCAGAGCCCCTAAGTGACGAGGATCGCGAGTATCTCGTGGCACAGGACGTCCTGAAGATGGAAGATGACAACGCACGTTAGGGCATGATGCGAAACACCATTGCCAATGAACTGAAACCGGTGCTTATCGTCGGTGGCGGACGCATGGGACGGGCGATTGCCCAGGGCATCCTGCACATCGACGGCATGTCCGCGGACATGCTGACCGTTGCGAATCCCGGTCTTGAGAAGCGGACGGAAATCGAGCGCGACCTTGGCGTGCGCACAGTTGCGGATGCCGCGTCCGGCATGCCCGCGCGCTGCATCATCCTCGCGGTAAAGCCCGCCAAGGTTCCCGAGGTCGCCGCGTCACTCGTCGATGCCGGCATAGACGCCTCCACGCTCGTCGTCTCGATTGCTGCGGGCATCGCGACGAGCAAGCTCGCTTCCATGCTCGGCAATGACATCCCCATCGTGCGCGTCATGCCCAACACGCCGCTCGTCTGTGGCTGCGGCATGTCGGCCGTGAGCGCCGGTGCCGCGGCGAGCGAGGCAGATTGCGAGCTTGTCTGCGCACTCTTCGCCAGCATGGGACGCGCCATCATCGTCGACGAGCGCGAACAGGACGTCGTCTGCGCCGTGAGCGGGTCGGGCCCCGCCTATTTCGAGTTGTTCGCCGAGACGATCGCCCAAAGCGCGGTCGAGCTCGGCATGGATTACAAGGACGCCCTCCAACTTGTCATGCAGACCATGCTCGGCACGGCTCGCCTCGTCATCGAAACGGGACAGAGCCTCCCCGATGCCATCGATGCGGTGAGCAGCCCGGGCGGTACCACGGTCGCCGCGCTTGATGCCATGCGCGAAGCCGGTCTGCAAGAGGCACTGCGAGACGGCGTCAAGGCGGCCGCACGTCGTTCGAAGGAGCTTGGCGCATGATTTCCTCCACACTCGTCTTTCTTCGTTCTCTCCTGTTGGGCATATGCGATCTCTACGTCGCCGTCATCCTCATCTACATTCTGATGAGCTGGCTTCCCAACCATCAGTTTGGCTGGGTCGGGGACATCTACCGCGCGCTTGGTCGCATTTGCGATCCGTTTCTCAATGTCTTTAGGCGTATAATCCCGCCTATTGGCGGTATGCTTGACATAAGCCCGATTTTCGCGATTATCGTCGTGCAGCTGGTGGGCCGGCTCATCGCCGCGCTCCTGTAGGAAAGGAAGACTAAACATGGCCATCACAATGCAGGACATCCAGGACGAGGGGTTCGAGCACGCCCTGCGCGGATACGACGTCGGTCAGGTCGACGTGTTCCTCGAGCGCGTCGCCAACGAGGTCGATGCGATGAACAAGCAGATCGCCGACCTGGAATCCCAGCTCAAGGAAGCCAAGGACGAGCTTGCAAAGACGCGCGGCGAGCTTGCCGAGGCAAATGCCGAGGCGCTTGCGTCTCCTGACGAGCTCGAGCAGGCCAACCTCGTCGAGCGCGAGCTGCGAAGCGAGCTCGAGGTCGTGAAGGAGCGCCTTGCGGCCGCGACCGCACGTGCCGAGGAGGCCGAGGCGAAGATCGAGCCCATGCAGGAGCGTCTCGAGGAAAAGAAGAGCTTGGATAACGCCATCGCCGAGGCGTTCATTGCGGCACAGCGTAGCGCCGCCCAGATCAAGGAGGACGCGCGCATCGAGGGGGATCGCATCTATCGCGAGTCCGAGGCGAAGGCACGCGAGTTCATCCGCGAGTCCCTGGCCAAGAAGGCCGCCATCGACAACGAGATCAAGGCACTCAGCGAGTACTCCCAGAAGTTCCGCGAGCAGTACCTCGACATGCTCGAGCGCTTCACGGCACATGCCAAGGAGGAGTTCAGCAACCTCGCCAATCAGGGCGTGACCGACGAGGCGGTCGAGGCGGAGCTTCCCAAGATAGACATGCGCAGGATTCGCGTCGACGAGGTTTCGGTTGCCGACGTCGAGGAGGAAGACGACGACGAGAAGGACGAGCTTCCGAGGCTCTCGACCCAGCAGATTCCCCAGATCAACATTCCCGCCATCCTCCCCGAAGAGGACGAGTAGGGGCTCATATGCGCCTGCCCGTGCACGTCACGCCCAAGTCCGGGCGCGGTGAGGTCATCGGATGGCGCGACGGAGCTGATGGCCAGCGCGAGCTCGAGGTGAAGGTCAAGGCGGCTCCGGAAAAAGGCAAGGCGACGAAGGAGGCGATCGCTCTGATCGCCTCCTTCTTTGATGTACCCAAAAGTTCCGTCACCTGCGTACGTGGCGAGACGAGTCGTCACAAGATGTTCGAGGTTCCTGACTCGGTGGGTATGGATATTTGATTGGGAATAGGCGAGGGCTGGGGATGCCATTTTTCCGCTTCGAAACCCAGGCGCTCCAAAATGGCATCCCCAGCCCTCGTCAACTTCTCCGCTTCGTGTGTCATGGGGTCAGACCCCTTGACACATCTTGCGGTCCTTACGGCTCGCTCCCTTGGACCTCCGCTACACGAAGCGCCCTCTTGCCTCGAAACCCAGGCACTCCAAAATGGCGCCCAATTTCGTCTATCCTTTCGCTTTGAAGTCCAGGTGCTTCAAAATGGCATCCCCCTCCCTCGTCAATCCCTCCGCTTCAAACATGTGTCAGGGGCCTGACCCCTGACACATGTGTAGATGCTCTGTGTCTTTGCCTGATTTTGCACGAGACGGGAAATCTCCCTTTTTGTCACTCTTCGTTCGCTATAATCAAGCGCGCAAAAGCGGGCTGGACGATTGCGGCACCCGCTCCTTCGCATGGAGGGGCGTGGTGATGAGGAAAGTCCGGGCTCCGCAGGGCAGGATGCCGGCTAACGGCCGGGCGGGGTGACCCGACGGATAGCGTCACAGAAAAGAAGACTCCCCGCGCGATGCGCGGAGAAAAGCTGAAACGGTGCGGTAAAAGCGCACCAGCGTCGCGGTAACGCGGCGGCTTGACAAGCCCCATCCGGAGCAAGGGCAAATAGGGGTGCCATGGACCGGCCCGGTTCGCACCCGGGTTGCCCGCTAGAGGACGTCGGCGACGGCGTTCGTAGATAAATGATCGTCTTGGATGACAGAACCCGGCTTACAGGCCCGCTTTTGCTACTGAATCACCCAAGCGCGCGAGAATCCGGCAATGACGGCATCCTGGCTTTTGCCGCGGCACGCGCCGTTCCATGACTCGGCGAGCGGGATACGCGAACCGGCATAGTAGTTGGCGGGGTCGGCGCAATAGAAGGTGCCGGTTTCCTCGTCGTAGTCAGTGAGCAAGACGGCGTGGGGAACGCCCGGATCGTATGCGGCGATGCCTTCGGGATGCTGCGCGAGCAGCTCGCGAAGCGATTCCGCATTGCCCTCGACGTCGACGATGCCGATTTCGTAGCCGCCCGTCGCGAAGTGCCATTTGACGCCAGAGGAAGACCAGCCATCGGCTGTGACGGAAGCGAGGTCGATCGACTGCCAGTCGGCCCTGTCGTCGAGGAAGGCCGCCCGGCGCACCATCATCGCGACGGAGGTAATGGTGCAGCGTCCCGAACCGTTTTGGGCGAAGTAGAACTCGCCGGCCCGACTCTCGTCGACGAACGCCTCCTGCTTGGCCGAGACGATGCCGTCGGCAAGGGCGGCCGAGATCTGCTCGGTAAGCTCGGGAGACCTGACGCAAAGCGCGAAGGAGAGTTTCTGCGAGAACGTCGTCGTCTCGACTGCATGGGCAGCCGGGACGGTGAAGAGAAGCGTGGCGAGTGCGAAAGCGGTGCTTAAGAGAAACGCGGTCACGAAAACGGGGACGCGTGCTATGGAGCGTGACATGGTCATCCTTCGGCGTGCATGTTTAATAGACTGATTACCGGTTCGCCCGAAAGGGACGGGCGATTCGCTATGTTAGCGGTTTCGCGAGCATGCGCGTGGCATTTCGCATGCTCGGCACATCATCTGTACGGTTCCTCGACAGTTTCTTCTCGAAACCTTCACATTTGGAGATGCCTAGAAGCGCAACGCGCACACCCAGTTTCCGCCGCTACCGTAGCTGACGACGGCTCCCGTGTGCGGGGCATGGATGTAGTTGGTGCCTCCGGTGGAGATCGCCACATGACCCGGACGCCACAATATGTCGCCCGGGGCCGCGTCGCTCGGGTTGAGTCGTGCGCGTGCCGCGGCGTATTGGGACCTGTCGTAATGGGGGAGGCTGATGCCGATCTGGGCGTAGCACCACATGGTGAGGCCGGAGCAGTCGAACGAGTTGGGACCCGAGGCACTCCAGACGTAGGGGCAGCCAAGGCGTGACACCGCGTAGTCGACGACCGAGCCGTGCGAGGGGATGCTCGAACTGGAGCCGTATCCGCCGCCACCGGAGCTACCCGAACCCGAGGAGGGGTTTGACATCGAGGGGGTGTAAGCCGCCGATGCCGCTGCCTGGCGTTGGGCTTCCGCCTCGCGCTCTTGTGATATGAGCTGCTGGTATTCGGAACTCAGGCTATTGTACTCGGCCTGATAGGCCGCCTCCTGGGCCTCGATGGAGGCCTTGAGCGTCGCCTGGTTGTCGAGTTCGGCCTGCGCGGCCTGCTCGTTGGCGTCGAGCTCCTGCTTGGCGGCATCGAGTTGGGCCTTCGTCTCCTTCGCCTCGTTGACGAGTGTCGCATCATCGGCGTTGAGCTGGTCGAGCATGTCCCAGGTGCTCGCGAAATCGTCGAACGAGCTCGAACCCATGAGAACGTCGAGGTACGAGGTCGCGCCTTCGCGATACATGGCAGTCGCCCTGTTGCCGAGCCGTCCTTGCAGCGACGAGATCTTGGCCGTCGCCTCGTCGATCTTGCCCTGGCATTCCGCGACCTTGGCCGCTGCCGCGTCGTAGGCGTCCTGGGCGGCGTTGAACTGGGAGACCGTCTGCTCGAGTTGCGAGGTCATCGAATCGAGGCGGGCCTTCGCGGCCTGCACCTCGGCACGTTTCTCGGCGCTCGTGACGGCGCTTGCCTGGGGTGTGGCGACGAGGCTCGCGAGTCCCGCCAACCCACCGACGAGCGCGGCGCCCAAAAACGATCTGCGGTTCAGTGATTCTTCCATGTTTTTCACCTGAGGTCTCGGTTGGTGATCGGCCTTGCACGTTTGAGTAAAGCATTTAAGCAGTATCGACTTGCCCATACAAGCTTTCGGCGCATTCCCGACAATTTCACCATGATTTGACATGCAGGATGGCGCTGACGGCGGCTTACGCCTCCGCTTGTCCATGCGCAAGGGGAGATGCCGGTTTGGTGTCGGGCTGATGGTATAGAATGGCGAAACAAGTTCGTAACTGTCCCATCGCGTGATTGCGGGTGAGAAAATGGACATAGCAAAGCTCCAGGCTGCGGGAATCGACTATGAGGACGGTTTGCGCCGCTGCGCCGGCAACGATTCGCTCTACGAGCGCCTGCTCGGGATGTTTGCCCAAGACACGAACTATGCCGAATCCCTCGAGGCGTTCGAGCAAAAGGACTGGGACGGCCTTTTCTCGCACATGCACGAGATCAAGGGCATGAGCAGCAACCTCTCGATGACCGAGGTCTATGCGGATGCGGCGGAAATCGTCGCCTTGCTGCGTGCCCAGGATTACGATGCGATTGCTCCGGTCATCGACAGGCTCAAGACGTCCTATGCCATCGCCGTCGAGGCCATCGGCGCATAGCCCGACATGAAACTTCAGGAAACGCAAGCCGCGACAGGGCGGAGCCGCCGTGCACGATAAGACCATTCTCATCGCCGACAACTCGATCATCAACCGCATGCAGATGGGCGGTATCCTCGCTTCCGAGTACAACATACTCGAGGCGGATAACGGTCACGATGCCCTCGACATCATGCGCGAGCGCGGTGAGGACGGTATCGACGCCGTCTTGCTCGATTTGCATATGCCGGGGCAGACCGGATTCGACGTCCTTGCCGAAAAGCAAGCGAACCCCGCCATCGCCGACATTCCCGTCATCGTCATCACGGCTGACAGCGTGACTGCGGCCGAGGTCCATGCCCTTGACGCGGGAGCCGCCGACTTCCTCACCAAGCCCATCGAGCCGGAGATCATGCGGCGTCGCGTCAGCCTCGTCATAAACGCCCGCGAACTCGAAGAGCAGCGCATGCGCGTGCGCATGCTCGAGGAGGCCGCCTGGATCACCGATCACGACGACCTCACGGGGCTTTACACGAGAAAGGCCTTCCTGCGCGAGATGCAGGGCATGATCGATACCCATCCCGATCAGGAGTACTTGCTCGCCGTCTGGGATTTCGAGAATTTCAAGACCTTCAACGAGCTGTTCGGCACTGCACTGGGTGACAAGATGCTCATCGCCGCCGCGCGCTGCATGGACGACCTGTTTGCCGGTGGTGGCGTGTACGGACGCCTCGGAAACGACAACTTCGTCTTTTGCTTCCGGGAAGGCGATGCCGACATCGAGCAGGTCATGGAGGGCATCATAGGTGATATCAGTCGCCTTCTCTCGCAAAACGGCATCGACTTCGCTCCCTCGCTCGCCACGGGCGTGTACCTCGTCGAGGATACCGATGTCGAGGTGAGCGTCATGCTCGACCGCGCCATGATGGCCCGAAACACCGTCAAGGGCGATTACGACCGTCATATCGCCTACTACAACTCCGAGCTCACGGACCGCATGCTCGAGGAGCAGGACATCCTCAACAACATGGAGCATGCACTCGAAAACGGGGAGTTCCAGGTTCAGCTCCAGCCCGTTTACGGCATTGATTCCAATCAACCCGTAAGCGCGGAGGCGCTCGTTCGCTGGCACCGTCCGGGGCATGGCATCGTCTCTCCCGGCGTGTTCGTTCCGCTCTTCGAGGAAAACGGCTTCATCTCGAAGATGGACCACAGCATCTGGGAGCAGGTTTGCCAGATTCTCGCCAGCCGCCACGATCGTGGACTTCCCGAGATTCCCATTTCGGTCAACCTCTCCCGTCGGAGCATCTTCAACTCCTCGCTCTATGACGAAATTGTCGCCCTCGTCGAGAAGTACGGCATCGAGCCGAGACTGTTCCGCATCGAGGTCACGGAATCCTCGTACACCGAGAACATCGACCTCGTCATTTCCATGGTCACGCGCTTGCAGGATTACGGCTTCACCGTCCTCATGGACGATTTCGGTAGCGGGTACTCGTCCTTCAACGCCTTCAGCGACATTCCCGTCGACATCCTCAAGGCAGACATGGTCTTCATGCGCAACCTCGAGCGCAACCCGCGTGTCGCAAGCGTGTTCACTTCCATCGTCAACATGGCCCACAGCCTCGGCATTCCCGTCATCGCCGAGGGAGTGGAGACGCAGGAGCAATACGAGTTCCTGCATTCCGTCGGCTGCGATTACGCCCAGGGCTACTACTGCGCACGTCCCATGGACCCGGACGCCTTCGAGGCGCACGTCGACGGACGGTGAGCGCCGACATCGCGATTCATCTCGCGAGATGCCGGAAACAATGCCCCAAAATGGATTTTTTTCTTGCATACACCCGGTAAAGGGTGTATAAAAGTGACCATTACATTCAGAAGGGAAGGGAAACGCCATGAATCCGAACATCAAGGAAATAAGCAACCGGATTCGCTCGATGCGCGAGGATCTCGACCTGTCGCTCCAGGAAATGGCCGAGGCCACGGGACGTACGGTCGCCGAGTACGCGGCGCAGGAGTCCGGCGAGGAGGACCTTTCCTTCACCTTCCTATATAAGTGCGCGAACGTCTTTGGCGTCGACGTCATCGAGTTGCTCACCGGCGAGTCTCCGCATTTGCGCGGCTATTCGCTCGTGCGCGCCGGCGAGGGCCTCTCGATCAAGCGCCATGCCGGGTTCGAGTACTTGCACAAGGCACCACATCTTGGCAACAAGCTTGCCGAGCCCTTCCTCGTCACGATTCCCTACGTCGAGGAAGACCAGGACAAGCCCATTCACCTTTCCTATCATAAGGGGCAGGAGCTAGATTACATTATCTCGGGCCACCTTCGGTTTTCGTATGAGGGTCATACCGAAGATTGCGGCCCAGGTGACGTACTCATGTACGACTCGGCGCGAGGTCATGGACTTCTCGCCCTCGATGGCGAGCCGGTCGTACTCTTGGCTGTCGTTATAGAGCCATCTGACAAACAGGTAATCTAGCATTATGAGAAGGAACCATGAGAAACATAAACCTGCGCTACGTAGAGGAGACCTACGCTAAGGACAAGACGCTTCAGTCGTTTTCGCTTCACTATCCCGATACCTTCAACTTCGGCTATGACATCGTTGACGACATAGCCGTGAACGACCCCACCCGCCGTGCAATGGTCTGGTGCAATCCGGAAGGCGAGGAGCATGTCTTCACCTTCGCGGACATGAAGACCTGGTCGGACAAGACGGCGAACTTCCTCAAATCGCTCGGCATCGGCAAGGGCGACATGGTCATGGTCATCGTCCGACGTCACTACCAGTTCTGGTTCATCGCGACGGCGCTCGCCAAGCTCGGTGCCATCATGGTGCCCGCTACCTTCATGCTCAAGGAACATGACCTCGAGTATCGCCTCAATAATTCCGAAGCCAAGGCAATCATCGCGACCTCAGTGGGCGATATTGCCGACATCATCGATAACGTGCGCGAAAACTGCCCGAGCGTCGAGTCATTCGTTCTCGTGAACGGTGCCGGTGGGGGTACGACGGGGCTCACCGGGGACGGCGATCTCGACGTCGAGGAAGGCACGCTCGTCGGCAGTGTACTGAGCGGTCCCGAGGGCATCTGCGCCGCCCCGATTGACCGGGACGGTTGGATCGACTTCAACACCGGCGTGCGCAACGCGTCGCAAGACTTCGAGCGCGTGCAGACCAACGTCTACGATCCCATGCTCATGTACTTCTCGAGCGGCACGTCGGGCAATCCCAAGATGGTCCTGCACAATTCGACCTACGCGCTCGGTCATATCCCGACCGCCAAGCATTGGCATAACGTGCGGCCCGACGGCATTCACTTCACGATCGCCGACACCGGTTGGGGCAAGGCCGTGTGGGGCAAGTACTACGGTCAGTGGATCATGGAGGCGTGCGTCTTCACGTATGACTTCGACCGTTTCCATCCGGCCGAGATCCTCGACCTCATCGACAAGTACCAGATCACGACGCTGTGCTGTCCGCCCACGATGTATCGTCTGATGATGCAGGAGGATTTCGAGCGTTTCGATCTTTCCTCGCTCGAGTACTCCACCACGGCCGGAGAGGCGCTCAATCCCGACCTCTTCGACTTCTGGAAGGCCAATACCGGCCTCACGATCTTCGAGGGCTTCGGACAGACCGAGACGCCGCTCACCTGTGCGAACCTTACTCATTCGGTTCCGCGTCCCGGCTCGATGGGAAGGCCCAACCCGCTCTACGAGCTCGAGATAAAGCGCGATGACGGGAGCCGCTGCGATGTGGGTGAGACGGGCGAGATCTGCATCAAGATGGACCCGCGTCCCGAGGGCATCATGATGGAGTATTACCGCAACCCGGAGAAGACCGACGATGCCATCTACGATGGCTGGTATCACACGGGTGACATGTGCTGGAGCGACGAGGACGGCTTCTTCTGGTACGTCGGCCGCAACGATGACGTCATCAAATCGAGCGGTTATCGCATCGGCCCCTTCGAGATCGAGAGCGTGCTGCTCGAGCACGATGCGGTGCGCGAGTGCGCCGTCACGGGCGTGCCTGACCCCGTACGTGGCAAGGCCGTCAAGGCGACCATCGTGCTTGCCGACGGCTACGCGCCATCCGATGCGCTCACCACAGAGCTACAGCGTTGGGTCAAGCGGCGTACCGCGCCGTACAAGTTCCCGCGCATCGTTGCCTATGTCGACGAGCTTCCCAAGACGGTCAATGGCAAGATCCGCCGTGCCGCGATTCGCGATAACGACGAGAACGAGAACAAGGACGGTCTGGTCTGATGGGCTGCCTGCCGAGCACGCTCGAGGCGGCTTTCGCCCCCATCACGATCATCGCTGGTCATTACGGAGCCGGCAAGACCAATCTTTCCGTCAACCTCGCTCTCGACCTCGTGCGCGATCGACGTGCGGTGACGCTCGTCGATCTCGACATCGTCAACCCGTACTTCCGCGCGAGCGAGCAGCGCGGCCTGCTCGAGCAAGCTGGCGTGCATCTTGTCGCACCGGTCTTCTCGGAGGCCGGGACGAGCCTCGACGTGCCGAGTCTCACGGGCGCCATCATACCCGCGCTCGAGGATGCGGATGGCGAGCATCTCGTCATCGTCGATTTGGGTGGCGACGACGTGGGCGCTACGGCGCTTGGTCGCTTCTCGCGAGTGGTGCAAGCGCATTCGCATGCGATGTTGTATGTCCTCAATCGTCACCGCAATCTCATGGCAGATCCTGTCGAGGCCGTTCAGAACCTGCGTGAGATCGAGGCTGCGACGCATCTGCATGCGACGGGTCTGGTCGACAACGCCCACCTCAAGGACGAGACCGACGAGATCGTCTTGCGTGACGACGACGGATATGCCGAGACGGTTTCCGAGTTATCCGGTTTACCTCTCGTGGCAAAGACCGTCCCCGAAGGGCTCGTTGGGGATACGGAACAAGTTTTTACAGGTACGAAATATGCCCCGTTGGTCTATCCTGTACGTTTACATGTCAAGAATCCCTGGGAATGATCGAGTCGAGAGAGGAGCTTACACATGGCGAAAATGATCGTTGACGATGCATTTTGCAAGGGCTGTGGCCTCTGCGTCGATGCATGTCCGCTGCACATTGTCGAGCTCGACCAGGACAAGATAACGGACAAGGGCTATCACCCGGCGCATTGCATCGACACGGATGCCTGCACGGGCTGTTGCTCTTGCGCGCTCATGTGCCCCGACGTTGCGATTACGGTATGGAGGTAGGCACGATGTCAGAGAAAGTGCTCATGAAGGGAAACGAGGTGCTGGCGGAAAGCGCGATGCGCGCCGGCTGCAAGTACTTCTTCGGATACCCCATCACACCGCAGACCGAACTGTCCGCCTACATGTCCAAGCACATGCCCAAGATCGGCGGAACCTTCCTGCAGGCCGAGAGCGAGGTGGCGGCTATCAACATGGTGTATGGTGCGGCAGCCGCCGGCGCACGTGTCATGACTTCCTCCTCGTCCCCGGGCATCTCGCTCAAGAGCGAGGGCGTTTCCTACATCGCCGGCGCCGATTTACCCGCCGTCATCATCAACGTCATGCGTGGTGGTCCGGGTTTGGGCTCCATTCAGCCCTCCCAGTCGGACTACTGGCAGGCGACGCGCGCCTTGGGCCACGGCGATTTCCAGATGGTCGTCTACGCGCCCTCGACCGTGCAGGAGATGGCCGACTACGTCGCCAAGGCGTTCGACGTCGCGGACGAGTACCGCACACCGGTTATGATCTTGCTCGATGGTCTGCTGGGCCAGATGATGGAGCCGGTCGAGCTTCCCGAGCCAAAGGAGAGCATTCCCGACAAGCCGTGGGCGTGTACGGGTACCAAGGGCAAGCGCGAGCATAACATCGCGAACTCCCTCTATCTCGATGCCGATCTGCTCGACCAGACCAACCGCGACCGTTATGAGCGTTACGACAAGATCAAGGCGACCGAGCAACTCTCCGAGGAGTATCTCTGCGACGATGCCGATATCGTCGTCGTGGCATTCGGTGCCGCGGCCCGTATTGCGCGCAACGCCGTGAACGCCGCTCGCGAACAGGGCATCAAGGCCGGCCTGTTCCGTCCCATTACGCTCTGGCCGTTCCCGGCCGATGCGCTCGAGAGGACGACCGGCCATGCCAAGGGCTATCTCTCGGTCGAGATGAACATGGGCCAGATGGTCGAGGACGTGCGCCTCGTTGTCAACGGACGTGCGCCAGTCGAGTTCTTCGGACGCACGGGTGGCGTCATTCCGACGCCTGCCGAGGTGCTCGACGCCATCGTCGCATTCAATCAGAAAGTGGGTGAGTAACATGGCGGAGAAGGAGGAGAAGGTCGTCTTTGAGCGTCCCGATGCGCTGTTGCCCGTCGTGACCAACTTCTGCCCGGGTTGCACCCACGGTATCGTGCATCGTCTGGTTGCCGAGGCCATCGACGAACTCGGCATCGAGGGCAAGACGGTGGGCGTCACGCCCGTCGGCTGTTCCGTCCTGGGATACAATTTCTTCGGCTGCGACATGGTCGAGGCCGCTCATGGGCGCGCGCCTGCGGTCGCGACCGGCATCAAGCGCGTGCTGCCGGATAACGTCGTCTTCGCCTATCAGGGCGATGGCGATCTCGCTTCCATCGGCACGGCCGAGACCGTGCACGCGGCCACGCGTGGCGAGAACATCACCATCATTTTCATCAACAACGCAATCTACGGCATGACCGGTGGCCAGATGGCTCCCACGAGCCTGCCGCATCAGGTTACGCAGACCTCGCCCTACGGTCGCGACACCTCGAGCGCTGGCTATCCCGTGCGCATTTGCGAGTTGCTTGCCACGCTCGATGGCCCCGCGTATCTCGAGCGCGTCACCGTGGATACGCCCGCGCACGTGCGCAAGGCGAAGAAGGCCATCAAGAAGGCGTTCCAGAACCAGGTTGACGGCGTGGGCTACTCGCTCGTCGAGGTCGTCTCGACCTGTCCGACCAACTGGGGCATGACGCCGCAGGAGTCCTTCGAGTGGATGCGCGAGAACATGCTGCCGTACTACCCGCTCGGCGTGTATCGTGACGTGTTGGCCGAGGGCTACGAGAGCGTTGCCGCCGCGGCGCTCGACCGTGCCAAGGACAGCAAGATCGTTGCCGAGGGAGGTGCGCGCTAATGAGCAAGGAGATGCGCTTCATCCTCTCCGGATTCGGTGGCCAGGGCCTGCTCTTCGGCGGCAAGGTCATCGCATACGCGGGTCTCATCGAGGATCGTCAGGTCTCGTGGCTGCCCTCGTACGGTCCCGAGATGCGCGGCGGTACCGCCAACTGCTCGGTCACGTTGTCCGACGAGCCCATCGGGTCGCCGCTCATCACCAATCCGACGGCGGTCATCGCGATGAACCAACCTTCCGTCGACAAGTTCGAAGCCGATATCGTGCCCGGCGGCATTATCGTCATAGATAGCGCGCTTACCAACAGCGGTCCTGTGCGTGACGATATCACCTCGTTCATGATTCCCGCGACTTCGGCTGCCGAGGAAGAGGGCCTCAAGGGTCTCGCGAACATCGTGTGCGTGGGCAAGCTCTGGGCTGAGACACAGTTTTGCCAGCGCGAGACGCTCGATGCGGCCATTCGCAAGGCCGTTCCAGCACGCAAAGCCGCGATGGTCGAGAAAAACCTCGCTGCGCTTGAGCTTGGCATAGGACTGTAGGGAGCCTGACATTGGTCTAACCAAGAACGGCTCCTCAATGCGGGGAGCCGTTCTTGGATGTACGTGGTACTGTATGGGATTTACGCGCTGCATGCTTTTTGCAACGTGTGAGAGATATCAATGGTAAGGAGAAAGGCAATGAGCGAAGAGGCAATCGAGAGCAAATTGGGAACGAAGATCACGACGCTGCGCGAGGCACATCATCTTACGCAGCAAGACCTGGCGGATCGCTGCCAGTGCGATATCGAGACCATCCAGGGTCTCGAAAACGGTGAACTCCCGCCTTCGCTTGCACCCCTTATCAAGATCACGCGTGCGCTTGGCGTGCGCCTCGGCACTCTCATGGACGATGACGAGGCCCGTGGGCCACTCTACATCTCGCAGGAGCAGATGAAGGAGGTCACGCGCCTCAAGAGCCTCGAGACGAATAACGATGCGGGTGACTTGTCCTACTTCAGCCTTGCGGCGGGCAAGCCCTCGCGCCATATTGACCCCTTCATCATCACCGTCGACCCCTCCGGCGAGACAAGCCACAAGCTCGTCGGCCACGAGGGCGAGGAGTGGCTCTACGGCATGGAGGGCGAGATCGAGATCGAGTACGGCAAGGAGCTCTTCGTGCTGCACCCGGGTGAATCCATTTACTACGATTCCATCGTTCCGCATGAAGTGCGCGCGCATGACGGCCAGAAGGCCAAGTTCCTCGCCGTCGTGTACACGCCGGTCTAGAGGGGGCTGGTGCTGACGATGACAGAAATCATGCAAGAGTCGCCGGCCTACATGGCCACCGACCACCTCATCACCGAAAACGGATGGACACAGGAGGAGATTGACTTTCGTCTCGAGCGGGCGGCAGAGATCATGCAGCCATCTGCCCGCGAGGACGGTAGTGTCCCTGTCTTCGGCGACCAGGACTATCCGCTGCTTTCCGAGATGACGCTCGGCGATTACCTGCGCTTCCAGACCGAAATCGATCCCGATCACGAGTTCATGGTCTATCCCGACCGCGACCTACGTTGGACGTATGCCGAGTTCAACGAGCGCAGCGACTTGCTCGCGCGCGGCATGCTCTACATCGGCATGCGTCCGGGCGACCATCTGGGCGTATGGGCACGCAACATCCCGGATTGGGTCACCTTCATGTACGCGTGCGCCAAGATCGGTGTCGTCATGGTCACGATGAACCCGGTCTTCAAGTCCAACGAACTCGACTACGTGCTCAAGCAAAGCGACATGAAGGCACTGTGCATCATCGACCAGTATCGCGACATCGATTACAAGGGAATCATCTGCGACTTGGTACCGGAATCACTCACGCAGCAGCGCGGCTATCTCAATACCGAGGAATACCCCTTCCTCAAGAACCTCATCTACATGGGGCCCGAGAAGCATCGCGGCTTCTATAGCGTGCCCGAGTTGCTCTTGCTCGGCGAGTACGTCGATGCCGAGGAACTCGACAAGGTCACCCAATCCTTTGACAACAACGATTGCTGCATGATGCAGTACACGAGCGGCACGACGGGCTTTCCCAAGGGCGTCATGCTCACGCATCGCAACATCCTCAACGATGGCTTCTTCATCGGTGAGGGCATGAAGCTCACGCCCAACGACCGCGTGTGTCTGCCCGTGCCGTACTTCCACTGCTTCGGTTGCGTGCTTGGTATCATGGCCATACTCACGCACCGCTGCACCATCGTCGGTATCGAGGACTTCGACGCCGAGATGGTTTTGCGTGCTATCGACCGCGAGAGGGCGACCGCGGTGTACGGAGTTCCTACCATGTACATTGCCGAGCTCAACCATCCGGATTTCGAGAAGTACGACATGTCGAGCCTACGTACGGGCATCATGGCCGGCTCTCCGTGCCCTCCTGCCACGATGCAGGAGGTCATCGACAAGATGAACATGCACGACATCACCATTTGCTACGGGCTCACCGAGACGAGCCCCGTATTCACGCAGACGAGCGTCGACGATGATGTCGAGCACAAGTGCACGACGGTGGGGCGCAAGCACCCGCCGGTGTCGGTCAAGGTCGCCGACGTCAACACGGGAGAACCTCTGGGTCCGGGCGAGCATGGCGAGCTGTGCTGCCGTGGCTACAACGTCATGAAGGGCTACTACAAGATGCCCGAGGAGACGGCCAAGGCCATCGACGAGGAAGGCTACCTGCACTCCGGCGATATGGGCACCATCGACGAGGAGGGCTACTTCCGCGTCACGGGTCGCATCAAGGACATGATTATCCGCGGTGGCGAGAACATCTACCCGCTCGAGGTCGAGAACTTCCTGCTCACGATGCCCGGTGTGCTCGACGCGCAGGTCGTGGGTTGTCCCGACGAGAAGTACGGCGAGGTCGTGACGGCCTTCATCCGCACGCGCGAGGGCTACGAGGACATGACGCAGGAGGACGTGCGCGAGTACGCGATCCCGCGCATCGCCCGTTTCAAGGTGCCCAAGTTCGTCTTCTTCGTCGACGAGTTCCCCATGAACCCGGCCAATAAGATCCAGAAGTTCAAGCTGCGTGATATGGCCAAGGAGCTTACCGGCCGTACGGACCAAGAGGTCTTTGACGAGGAATGACGCGTTAGTCGAATTGTGAATTGGATAACTAAGCGCAACGTCTTTTGCGGGGCATCTGATTGAAGATGTGATAAAATCAGTTCGCGCTCTGGCTGATACCTGTAGGTAACACCCGGAGCGCTTACTTTATCCTTATGAGCCTATCTTCGCATGTCAGCATATATACGCTCCCATACTTGAATGCTTGGCTTCGTCTTAAATACTCTGCAAGCTTTTCGTCGGTCAGGCATTTGTTTTCATTATTGTCGAATACCACGCTCGTTGCATTAAGCTTCTTGCTCGCGTTTTTGAGATGGCCATTTATCGTGTTGTACGATGATGCGCTGTTCAGGACTTTTATCTCCATTCCATTATCTAGGTCTGCATAGTTGAGGGAGCGACCTGTAGGCTTGCCGTTTCTATCAAGCTCTTGGATATTGTCATTGACAAAGCAGCATCGAATGCCGCGCCTGCTGAGTTTTTCTGCAGTTCGAATTTCATGTGAGCAATGAGTTTCTTTGAAGATGCGCACATCTTCATTTTCAAATGTCACCTTCGGAGTTTTATCGCTGTCTGACAAGTGCCTATCGAAAACTTGCATTACTCACCGCTCTGTTGTCACCCGTATCCCGTCTGCGGAAAAGCCGATGGTGATGGCGCCTTGTTCGTCGGTGCGGTAGATGCGTGTTCCGACGTCATTCAGCATGCGCAGCGTCTTGGCGTTGGGATGCCCGTACTTGTTGTCGGCTCCCACGCTTATAAGCGCGATCTCTGGCGCGAGCCGTGTGAGCTGCTCGTCCGTCAGGCCGCCCTTGCTGCCGTGATGGGCAACCTTGAGGAAGTCGATGTCACCCACCCGTGATGTGACTCCCTCCATCGCGGTGCTCTCCGCATCGCCCGTGAGGAGGCCGCGCGCCTCGATGCTGCCGTCGCCATCCGCATCGAACTCGAGCAGGCCGACGAGGCTGTCATCGTTCTCGCTTTCTCCGCCTGCTTGCGGTGCGACGATGGTCAGCGCGAACTCGCCGGCACGCAACGTCGATCCGGGCCGCACGCCTTCGGCACCACGGCCGCCCGTTACCCAGCGTGCGGATTCGAGGACCGGTTCCATGAACCTCTCGTCGAGCAAATCGGAATGCACGTACACGTGGTCGATGCCGATGATTCCGGCAAGTTCGCGCAGTGCGCCGGCGTGGTCGGCATCCTTGTGCGTAATGACGACTGCATCGAGATGCGTCACGCCTTGCTCGGCAAGCTCGCGCAGGAGCACGTCGCCCCTCTCGCCCGTGTCGACGAGCATGTTTGCCTTCCCACTTTGCACGAGCATGCTGTCGCCCTGTCCGACGTTCAGCATGACGACGCGCGAGCCTGTCGGGCCAGGTTGCACCGCGAGCTGCCCGAAACCAAGCGCGAAGACGAGGACGACGGGAAGGGAGAACGCGATGCAAATGCCTGGCATTCGCAGGACCTGTCCATGTCTGGACGATTCACGTCCGGGCAGATGCCGACGGGGGAGGGGCCATGCAATCCAGAGGCAGGCGAAGACAATGCAGAAGAAGATGCCGAGCACCTCTGTGCCACTCGAGAGTGGAAAGCATGCGCCGGGGATGTCCGCAAGACAGCGCACGCACGAGGCGCAGCACGATGCGATGGCCGCCGTGAATTGCAACAGCATGTTTCCGACGGGTGCGAGCACAATGCCGAAGACGAGCGCGATGACACCCAGGCACAGCGCAGCCGTGATCAGGGGAGCCGCGATGAGATTCGCAACGGGCGAGATGAGGGGGAGTTGGGCGAACTGTGCGACGGTCACCGGAAGCGTCAGGCACGACGCGGCAAGCGTTGCCGCTATCGAGGAGGATACGAACTCGGGGAGACGAGGAAGGGCATGGGCGAGCCAGTAGCTCGCCCATGCGCCAAAGACGACGAGGCCGAACACCGAGAGCACCGAGAGCTGGAACCCGAGCGAGAACGCCATGGGAGGGGAGAGCCCGAGAAAGACGAACACGCACAACGCAAGGCCGCTCGGTACATGGGCGCGTTGCCTCGTCATTCCCAAGACGAGCGCGACCGAGCACATCGTGCAGGCACGTATCGCCGATGCGGCAAAGCCCGTGATCGCCACGTACACGACAAGCGCGGCGACGAGCATGGCGCTGCGCACCCCGCGTCGCAGGGGAGTGCGGGCGAGCACGGCGGAGAGCAGCATGGTGACGATGGCGAGATGCGTTCCCGAGACGGCCATGAGGTGGGCAAGCCCCGTCGTCTGGAACGCCTGCTCGAGCTCCGAATCTGCATATATCGTCTTATTGCCGAGTAGCACGCCGGCAAGAAGCCCGGCGGCATCTCCGCCGAGTGCGGCGATGTGCTCGAACGATTCGTCACGAAACGAGGTTACGAGTCCGCGCAGTCCCGCGCTGCATCCCAGTTCCTCGACATTCATCGCTCGCAGTGTGCCCGCGAAGCCGTTTTGGTGGTTCCAGCGTCCGCTGTCATCCGGCTTGGGTACCGAGACGCTTCCCGTGACCGCAATCCGATGTCCGGCGAAAAGCCCTTCGTTATCCTTGGGCCAGATGACCCGGACACGTATCGCATCGGGACCATCGCCCATCTGCGCGTTCGAGACATAGCCGTAATCGCGTCTTGCCGGGTCGCCAATCAGGTCAAGCTCGATCGTGACATCCTGCTCTAGTATCGCGGGAAGCCGTTCGGCATCGTTGGCCCATCCTGTCCAAAAGCAAAACCCGCAGACGAATGCGCTGGTAAACGCCATGAGGATGATTGCGATGCCCGAGCGCGTGAGGTGGGAGATGGCGTTTCTGGCGTGCTGCGGCGCGAGCCGTCGCCACGCGAGCACGATGAGGATGGTGACGAGTGCCGTGCCGGCAACTTCCAAGACAAGGTCATGCATCTCGAGCTCATCCGCATATATGCGCCATGTCAGCTCTTCTGCCAGGTAAATTGCCATCCATGCGCTCAAGGCTGCGAAAAGGAGGGGAGGTAGCGATGGGCGGGCGGGTGTCTCGAGTGAAGGTAAGCTCATACGCAGATCTTGTCCTTGAGGTTCGCGAAGCGCGTCTCGCCGATACCCGAGACGTTTTGCAGGTCCTCGATTCTCGCGAAACGACCGTTTGCCTCGCGATAGGCGATGATGCGCTCGGAAAGCGCGGGCCCCACGCCCGAGAGCTCCTGGAGTTCTTCGGCGCCTGCCGTGTTGATGTTGATTTTTCCATCCGTCCTCATCGAAGATTCCGTCACGCCCGTGTTTCCCGGTGTCGCCTCTTGCGCGTCTTCGATTGCCGGGATGATGACCTGCTCGCCATCGGAGAGCTTCTGGGCGAGGTTTGCGGCTCCAAGTTGCGCATCGGCCGCAAGCCCGCCAGCCGCCTGGATGGCATCGCCTACGCGCGAGTCCGCCGGTAGCGCGTAGAGCCCCGGCGCGCTGACGGCACCTTCGACATCGACCACGATTTCGCCAGCTTCTTGCATTGCCGCCGGGTTGCCCGCCGAGGCAACGGATGCCTGCTGCGACGCATTTGCCGTTGTTGCGATGAAGTCGGCATCTGCTCTTGGCCAGAAATGCCAGGTGGCAAGGAGCACGAGCGCAAGCGCGATGATGAGCGTACCAACGAGTACGGGACGGGGAAGCTCGGCGAGTCCTGCTCGTCTCAGGAGCGAATGTGCTTTCAGGGATAGTTCCTCGGCGTCCATCTGACCTCCACTGCGTTCGTCTCTCGCGCGATGATAGGCGAGGACCATCCATGCGAACCACCTCGAGAACCTGGGCGAAATCGGAGTCACGTGCGACCGAAATCCGACATCTGCAAATTAATCCGCGCTTTCGCTTGACGGGTCGTGATTGATTCCGTAATATGCAATCTCGCGCCGCACAGGGTTCGGCACTTGTTACTGGGGTGTCGTCTAATGGTAGGACAGCGGATTCTGGTTCCGTCAGTGAGGGTTCGACTCCTTCCACCCCAGCCAACGGCGCGTTGACATGGCCCGTTCGTCTAGCGGTTTAGGACGCCGCCCTCTCAAGGCGGAGATCACCGGTTCGAATCCGGTACGGGCTGCCAAGAACACTGAAGGCCGGGATGCACCCGGCCTTCTTGCTTGAGGGAAGCTTGCCATGGCGGATAACGACTTTCTCCCCGTATACCTCATCGTCGGCGCCGACGAGCTCAAACGAGAGTTCGTCTACGGGCGTCTCAACGAGCGCATGGCAAAGCTCGGCGATCTCGACTTCAACAAGGACGTGCTCGAAGGTGGGTCGCTCGCCCCCGACGAGCTCACGGCGGCTTGCAATACGATGCCGTTCATGAGCGAGAAGCGCCTCGTCGTCATCCAATCTGCGGAGCGTCTCAAGAAGGCGGCGCAAGAGGCCATCGTCTCGTATCTCGAGAGCCCCAACGATACGACCGTCCTCGCGCTCATCGCCGAGAAGCTCGCGAAGAACACGCGTCTGTACAAGGCGATCGCCAAGGTCGACAAGAAGGCCGTCATCGATTGCAGCCCGCTCGGCGCACGTGAGCTGCCGCAGCAAGTGCAGCAGTTTGCCCAGAGCAAGGGCGTGAGCATTACGCGCCCGGCGGCCGAGGAGCTCATCTCGCTCATCGGCGAATCGACCATCCACCTCGACGGCGAGCTGACCAAGATGGCCATTGCCCTGGGGCGTGGCGCCGTCATCGACTTGCCCGAGGTGCAGGCGTACGTCGCTCGCGTCGCCGAGCCCAAGCCCTGGCACTTGAGCGATGCGCTTGCGGAACGCGATGCGACGAAATGCGCAGTCCTACTCGCGCGCATGAGCGCCCAGTCACCTTTTGGCCTGCTGACCATGTGCGTCAACAGGATTCGCGACCTGCTTGTCGCAAAGGACTTGCAGGGTCAGGGAACCGGCGCGCTTGCCTCCGCGCTCGGGCGGCCTGATTGGCAGGTGAAGAACTACGGACGGTGGGCAAGCGGATTTTCCGAAGCCGAGCTCGAGGCCGCGCTCGTCGGGGCCGTTGCCTGCGACCGGGCGATGAAGACGGGTGCCGACCAGCAGGCGACCTTCGAACGCTGGGTCTTGGACGTCTGCACGCGTCGAGTTTCACATTCGTCGATGAGATGACGCGCAACTGTGATATCATCTCGTAGTTTCGTCGCACCCCACTGCGAGAGACAATGGGTTTCATCGAAAGGAAAAGCCGGAAATGGCGAACATCAAAAGTCAGAAGAAGCGTATCAAGACCAACGAGAAGGCCCGCCTGCGCAATCGCGCCGCCAAGGCCGAGATGAAGACCGCCGTGCGCCGCGTGCGCGAGGCCGTCGAGGCCGGCGACAAGGCACTCGCGACCGAGGCTGCCAGCAAGGCCTGCCGCCTGTTCGACAAGGCCGTCAGCAAGGGCATCATCCACAAGAACCAGGCCGCCAATCGCAAGAGCGGTGTCATGGCCCTGGCCAATAGCCTCGACAAGTAGCTTTAGGGCTTTTTGGGCTTCTCGGGAGGCCGCCCTCATGATGGGGCGGTCTCCTTTTTCACGTTGACGTTCCTGCGTTAGAATGAGTCCTATGGACCGCTCGCATATCAGAAACTTCTCCATCATCGCGCACATCGACCATGGCAAGTCGACCATCGCCGACCGCATTCTCGAGATGACGAACACGGTCGCCTCGCGCGACATGGTCGAGCAGGTGCTCGATTCGATGGATATCGAGCGCGAGCGTGGCATCACCATCAAGTCACAGGCCGTCTGCGTTCTCTACGAGGCCGACAACGGCGAGACATACCAGTTCAACCTCATCGACACGCCGGGTCACGTCGATTTCACCTACGAGGTCTCGCGCTCGTTGGCGGCATGCGAGGGCGCGGTTCTCGTCGTGGATTCCACCCAGGGTGTCGAGGCGCAGACGGTCGCCAATGCCCTGCTCGCCATGAACGCCGACCTCGAGATCATTCCCGTCATCAACAAGGTCGACTTGCCCGCCGCCGACCCCGAGCGCGTGCGTGCCGAGATCGAGGAGGGTCTCGCGATTCCCGCCGACGAGGCGATACTCACCTCGGGCAAGTCGGGTATCGGCGTGCATGACCTGCTCGAGGCCATCGTCGAGCGCATCCCGGCGCCGCAAGGCGACGCCAACGCACCGCTCAAGGCCCTCATCTTCGATTCGTACTTCGATGCCTACCGTGGTGTCGTCGCGCTCATCCGCGTCGTCGACGGTTCCATCAAGGCCCGTCAGAAGATTCGCTTCATGGCGACGAAGAACGAGTGCGAGGTCGAGGAAGTGGGTGTGCGTCGTCCGGCCGAGACGCCGGTCGATGAGCTCAAGGTCGGCGAGGTCGGCTATCTCGTTACGGGCCTCAAGGATCCGCGCATGGTCAAGGTCGGCGATACGGTCACGCTCGCGAAAAACGGTGCCGCCGAGCCCCTGCCCGGATACCGTGACGTCAAGCCGATGGTCTACACGGGACTGTTTCCCATCGATGCCGACCAATATCCGGCTCTGCGCGATGCGCTCGACAAGCTCACGCTCAACGATCCGGCACTTGTCTACGAACCCGAGACGAGTCAGGCGCTCGGCTTCGGGTTTCGCGTCGGCTTCCTCGGCTTGCTGCACATGGAGGTCGTCAAGGAGCGCCTCGAGCGCGAGTTCGGGCTCGATCTCATCGCGACGGCACCCTCGGTCGAGTATCACGCCTACCTCACTGATGGCGAGGAAGTGACCGTCCATTCCCCGCAGGATATGCCCGATCCCTCGTCCATCGAGCGTATCGAGGAGCCGTACGTCAAGGCGGACATCATCATCCCGCCCGACTACATCGGTGCGGTCATGGAGCTTTCGACCGAGCGTCGCGGCAAGTTCATCGACATGCAGTACCTCTCGACGACTACCGTCGAGCTCAAGTTCGAGATGCCGCTCTCCGAGCTCATCATGGACTACTTCGATTCGCTCAAGAGCCGCACCAAGGGCTATGCATCGCTTGACTACGATGTCTGTGGCTATCAGGCGAGTAATCTCGTCAAGCTCGAGATACTGCTCGCAGGCAATCCCGTCGACGCGCTTTCGGCGATTGTGCACAAGGACGCCGCCTACACGCGTGGCAAGGCCCTGTGCGAGAAGCTCAAGGAAATCATCCCCCAGCAGCTCTTCGAAGTGCCCATACAGGCCGCCGTGGGAAGCAGGATCCTGGCGCGCCAGACGGTGCGCGCGCGTCGCAAGGACGTGTTGGCCAAATGCTATGGCGGTGACATCACGCGCAAGCGCAAGCTGCTCGAGAAGCAGAAGGCGGGCAAGAAGCGCATGAAGAACATCGGCAACGTCGAAGTTCCGCAAGAGGCGTTCATGGTCATCCTCTCCGTCGACGACGAGTAGCGCCTCTTGGCAAATCTGGACACATACCTCGCCACGCCTCTTTGGCTCGCGCCGATGGCCGGCGTGACCGATCGCGCTTTCAGGAGCTTGTGCCTTCGACATGGCGCAGGGCTCACGTTTTCCGAGATGGTGAGTGCCAAGGGCCTCGAGTACAATGGTGTCAAGACCTTCGCCCTGACCGATCCCGCCGAAGATGAAGCCGTGCTCGCCGTGCAGCTCTTCGGCTCGGAGCCCGATTGCATGGCGCGCCAGGCCGTTCGTGTCGCCGAGCGTCTGGGCGATAGGCTCGCGCTTATCGACGTGAACATGGGTTGTCCCGTACGCAAGGTCGTGCGACGCGGCGAGGGGTCGGCTCTCATGCAGACCCCCAAACTGGCGTCCGATATCATACGTAGCATCGTGGATGCCGTCGATGTTCCGGTCACCGCGAAGTTCAGGAGCGGGTGGACGAACGAGGAGAAGAACGCCGTCGATTTCGCCAAGCGCCTCGAGCAGGCGGGTGTCTCGCTCGTGAGCGTGCATGGGCGCAGTGCGCGTCAGATGTATCGCGGCAATGCGGACTGGGATGTGATTGCTCAGGTCAAGGAGGCGGTCGCTATTCCCGTCGCGGGTAGCGGGGACGTGTTTTCCCATGACGATGCATGCCGCATGCGTGAGCGATGTGGTGTCGATGTGGTGCACGTCGCTCGTGGTGCACGCGGTAATCCGTGGATATTCACGGGCCATGAACCCTCGCATGTCGAGCGCGTCGCCGCCATGCGCGAGCATTTCGAGCTCTACCTCCATTACGCCGATCCGCTAAAGGCACGTGACGAGCGTCCCTCGACGAGCGACGAGGCCATACCCGCGCCTCTCGATGCGCCTGCTCCGTACCTGAGCCCGCTGCGTGCACAGCTTGCCTGGTACGTGCATGGTCTGCCGTCTGCCGCTGCGTTGCGCCGTGCTCTGAGCGAGGCGCGAAGCATTGCGGATTTCGAGCGGATCTTCGACGAGGCGGGTAAGCTCGCGGAAGATGATTCGCGATGATCGAGGCCCTGTACCTGCATCTGCCCTTCTGTGTCTCACGTTGCGCGTATTGCGACTTTGCGACGAGCGCGTGCGATGACGGCGCACGGATGGATGCCTACGTGGAGGCGCTGTGCCTGCAATTGCGTCGGGCAGCAAAGGCCGGCCTGCTCGGACAGGTCAAGACGATTTACATTGGCGGCGGTACGCCCACGCACCTCGGCAGCAGGCGCCTCAACACGCTCGTGTACACGCTCTCGCTTTCGGTCAATCTCGAGAACGTCGTCGAATTCACTTGCGAGGCCAATCCCGAGTCGATTGACGAGCGCATGGTGGCCGACCTCTTCTCGCTCGGCGTAAACCGCTTCAGCATCGGGGCGCAGAGCTTCGATGATGCGGTCTTGCGGGGATATGGTCGCGTGCATGACGCGGCTGCGATCGACGCGGCCCTTGCCGCCGTGCACACGCGTACAAACAACGTCTCGCTCGACCTTATCTGCGGAGGGCCGGGCCAGAGCATGGAATCGTGGAGGAAAAGTCTGCGGCACGCAATCGACGCGGGTGTCTCTCATGTGAGCGTCTATCCGCTCATGCTCGAGGACGATACGCCGCTTGTGCATCGTGTCGAGATGGGGGAGTGCGAAGTTGCCGACGAGGATGCGCAGGCCGACATGATGCTCGAGGCCGAGCAGATGCTGACGGTCGCGGGGTTCGAGCGCTATGAGGTCGCCTCCTACGCCAAGCCGGGCTTCACTTCCCGCCACAACACGGCGTATTGGACGGGTGCTGAGTACCTTGGCCTCGGGGCCGGGGCATCATCCATGCTTTCGCCCGAAAGTGCAGAACAAGCGATTGATGTGGGGATATTCGAAATCGATAGAGAAGAGGCTGGGTGGGGGATGCACAAAGCGAGTTTCCCTAAAGGGACTAGCTTCGCGTCGGCGCATACGAGCGGAAGCGCCGGTGGCGCTTCCGTGCGAGCTCAGCACTGTCCGAGCTGCTGCGCCCCCACCCAGCCTTATGATGTAGATTTCGCCCGTATCCGCATCGCTGCATCATCCGATGATATCGCGTTTGCCGAATCGCTCGGATGCCCTCGTGCCGAAATCGAATTATTCAGCGCCCGCGAATCTGCCGTCGAAGACCTCATGCTCGGCATGCGCAGAAGCATCGGCGTTCCAGTCGGGCAGGTGCAATCCGTCGAGGGTGCGCCCGCGGTCTTCGAGCGCCTCGAGCAGCTCGGACTTGTGTGCGAACAAGGTGATCGCTTCGTTCCCACGCGGCGCGGTTGGTTGCTCGGAAACGAGGTCTATGGTGCGATTTGGTCGCTCGTGTCCTAGACGTTGACGTTCGCGTATGGCTTGGTGACGAATCGCTTACGATTCGCATTAGCCGTCTGGCCGTACCCCACAATAGTCACCGTCGAATCTGAGTGCGGGGAGTTATTTCGCATGGCGTATGAGTATTACGAAGTTCTCGGTGTTTCGCGCGAGGCTACTGTAACGGAGATAAAGAAGGCGTTCAGGCGCAAGGCGCGTGAACTGCATCCTGACGTCAACAAGGCCCCCGATGCCGAAGAGCGCTTCAAGGAGCTCAACGAGGCGTATGACGTGCTCTCCGATTCCCAGAAGAAGTCCCTGTACGACCGCTATGGTACGCCGGAGGCCGCACAGGGTTTCGGTGGCTATCAGGCCGTCGACATGAGTGACATCTTCGGAGGCATGGGCGACATCTTCAGTTCCTTCTTCGGCGGCATGGGCGGTCGAGGATCCCAGCAGGTGCGCCGCGACGGTCGCGACATGGGAATCGGGCTTCGCCTCACGCTCGAGGAAGTCGCCCGCGGCGCGAAGAAGGACATCGTCTACGATCGCCTCGCCACCTGCGAGGAATGCGGTGGCAGCGGTGCCGCCGAGGACGGTTCGGAGGTCGAATGTCCGACCTGCCACGGCTCGGGTCATGTCGTGAGCGTGCAGCATACGTTCCTCGGCGACATGCAGACGGCGGTCACCTGCCCGGACTGCGGTGGTACCGGGCGCACCATCGACAAGCCCTGTCCCGAATGCCAGGGTCAGGGGCGCGTTCCCGATCGCGAGCATCTCACCATCGAGATTCCCCTCGGCATACACGATGGGCAGCAGATTCGCGTCCAAGGTCGTGGCGAGGCGGGTATGCAGGGTGCACCGGCGGGCGATTTGATCGCGACCGTGCGCATAGACCCCCACGAGTACTTCGAGCGCGATGGTGACAACCTGCATACGCGTGCGAACATCACGGTCGTCCAGGCGATGACCGGCGCAGACATCACCGTATGCGGCATCCTCGAGGACGAGGAGGTTCCCGTCCACATCCCTGAGGGCTGCCAGCCCGGCCAGACGCTGCGTATCAAGGGATATGGCCTGCCGATGTTTCGCAGGAACAACAAGCGCGGCGACTTGCTCGTGCATGTCACGGTCGTCGTCCCGAAGAAGCTCTCGCGCAAGGCCAAGAAGGTCGCCGAGGAGCTCGGCAAGGAAATCGGCGACGACGTTTCCAGGGAACGCGCCCCGCTCGTCCAGTAGCGTTCGCACCGGCTTCGCGCTGCGGAAATCATTTTGTGTTGGAAATAAATTGACAGCCCCCTTTGTCGTGAAAGTGCGTATACTTAGCCGCATGTTGACCCACTGATTCAAAAGGAAAGAGGAAACACCATGGATTTGAAGGGTAGCCAGACCGAGATCAACCTCCAGACCGCCTTTGCCGGCGAGTCGCAGGCCCATACCAAGTACGAGTACTACGCAAGCCAGGCGAAGAAGGACGGCTACGAGCAGATCGCGGCCCTGTTCCTCGAGACCTCGCACAACGAGAAGGAGCATGCCAAGATCTGGTTCAAGTATCTCCATGGCGGCGAGATGCCCGAGACGCTTCCCAATCTCGAGGACGCTGCCGCAGGCGAGAACTACGAGTGGACCGACATGTACGCCGGCTTTGCCAAGACCGCCCGCGAGGAGGGCTTCGAGGAGATCGCCCTGCGCTTCGAGATGGTCGGTGCCATCGAGAAGCAGCATGAGGAGCGCTATCGTGCGCTGATTGACAACATCGAGACCGGAAAGGTCTTCAGCCGTGATGGCGATGCCATCTGGATTTGCCGTAACTGCGGCCACATCGTCATTGGCAAGAACGCTCCCGAGATCTGCCCCGTGTGCTCGCACCCCAAGGCGTTCTTCGAGCTGGAAGCCCACAACTACTAGGATATGGTTCGCGAAGGAGCGGTCATGAAGAAGTGGCGCTGCAAGCTTTGCGGCTATGTCTACGAGGGCGAAGAGCCGCCCGAGACGTGCCCCCTATGCGGGGCGCCGGCATCGCAGTTCGAGCTCATCGAAGACGAATAGCGTCTTTCGCACAGAAGAGGGGACGGGTCATCGGGGGTTTCCGGTGACCCGTCTTCATTGAGGCCAATATGAGAATCATCGAAGTCACATCGCTGGATGCCCCCGAGCTCGATGCCTATGCACGTCTTACGGAAGCGCAGCTACGCAATAGACTCGAGCCGGAAAAGGGGATATTCATCGCCGAGTCACCCAAGGTCATCGGACGCGCCCTCGACGCGGGGATGCAGCCGCTCTCCATGCTCATGGACCGCTCGCATCTCGGGGAATGCGCCAGCCTCGTGGCGCGTTGCGGAGATATCCCCGTCTACACGGGCCCTGCCGACGTTCTCGAGGGGCTTACGGGTTTCAGGTTGACGCGCGGCGTGCTCTGCGCCATGCGTCGTCCGCAGCTGCCTGAGGTCGAAGACCTGCTCGCCGACGCTCGACGCGTCGCCGTACTCGAGGGGATCGTCGACCATACCAACGTGGGCGCGATATTTCGTTCCGCTGCCGCACTTGACGTCGACGCCGTTCTCGTGACCCCCACTTGTTGCGATCCGCTGTATCGTCGCGCCGTTCGGGTCTCGATGGGAACGGTGTTCCAGATTCCCTGGACACGCATCGGGCACGACCCGGACGATTGGCCACAGGCCGGTATCGAGAGGTTGCACGAGCTCGGATTCAAGACGGCCGCGTTCGCGCTGGACGATGACTCGGTATCCCTTGACGACGCCGGGCTCAACGCCGAAGACCGTCTTGCCCTCGTGTTCGGCACCGAGGGCGATGGCCTGACCTCGTCCACGATCGCACGCTGCGATTACACCGTGCGCATTCCGATGGCGCATGGCGTCGACTCTCTCAACGTCGCCGCCGCGAGCGCCGTCGCGTTCTGGCAGCTCTGCAGATAGGGGAGTGCGATGAGCGCGTTTTCCGACAGGACCGTTATCGTGCGCGGATGTGGCGCGCAGGCGAGCATGGCGCATGCCGTCGCCGCTGGCTTCGCGGCGCAAGGCGCCAATATCGTAGCCGTTGGCCCGCACGCGAGCGTGAACGACTATGCTCGGTCGCTTGCCGTCGAGGCGGATGCCGGGGTCATGGCGTTGCGCCTTGCGCACGAGGACACGCCGGCCGTGCGCAAGGCCGTGCAGGATATCGTGGATCGCTTCGGGCGCATCGACGTGCTCGTGAACTGCTCGCTCGTCGCACGTGCCGAGCTGCTCGCGTCCACGCGCGACGATGATCTCGAGCGCACGTTCGCGACATGCGCCATCGAATCCTTCGCCTGGATGCGCGAATGCCGTCCGCACTTGGCTATCGCGCACGGATCCGTCATCAACTTCGGTTCGCGTCTGGCGATGCAAGGGCAACCTGGCTTCGGGATGCTTGCCGCCGCGGTCGAGGGACTTGCCGGCATAAGCCGCGTCGCCGCACGCGAATGGGCCGATGACGATATCAACGTCAATATCGTCTGCGCACAGGCGTCGACCGCGCAGTTCGAGCATTGGGTTCGTGAATTCCCCGATGCGCAAGACGAGGCGCTTTCGTCTCTGGGGCGTGATGCGCTCTCCGCGTCATATGATGGTCTCGTGGATACCTGCCTCTTTCTCGCGGGCGAGACGGGGCATCATGTGAGCGGGCAGGTTCTCGAGGTATCGTAAGGCCCATTAAGGCGCGCTGCGATGCGTGCCTGGGCAAGTAGGGGAGGATTGACCACGTGAAGTTCGTATCATGGAACGTCAACGGGCTGCGCGCCATCGTCAAGAAGGGTTTTGATGACATCTTCCGCGAATTCGACGCGGACGTCTTCGCCATCCAGGAGACAAAGCTCCAGGAGGGGCAAAGCCCACTCGACTTCGGGGATTATCACGAGTACTGGAGCTACGCGGAGAAGAAGGGCTATTCGGGCACGGCCGTCTTCTCGAAGCGCGAGCCGCTCTCCGTTTTCCACGGGATCGGCGATAGCCGCTTCGACTGCGAGGGCCGCACTGTCACGCTCGAGTTCGAGGATTTCTACTTCGTGTGCGTCTACACGCCCAATGCCCAGCATGAGCTTGCGCGCATCGACTACCGTTGCGCCTTCGAGGACCGCTTTCGGGAGTATCTGACCGATCTCGCATCGCGCAAGGGCGTCGTCGTCTGCGGTGACATGAACGTCGCGCACGAGCCCATCGACCTCGCGCGACCCAAGGAGAACGTCGGTAACGCCGGTTTTTCCGATGAGGAGCGCGGGAAGTTCGATGAGCTTCTTGCCAGTGGTTTCGTCGACACGTTTCGGCTGCTTCACCCCGACGTGACGGATGCCTATAGCTGGTGGAGCTACCGCATGAAGGCTCGCGAGCGAAACGTCGGATGGCGCATCGACTACTTCCTCGTGAGCACGGCGCTCGCCGATTCGGTCGTCGCGGCGGGCATCGAGTCAGACGTATACGGCAGCGACCATTGCCCCGTGTCGCTCGTCCTCGATATTGACGAGTAGGCATCGGCATGTCCGCACGGTGCCGCCGGCACATGCGGCTGCGGTATCATTGACCCATGGATGCTTCGATGGACACGCTCTTCAGCGAGGTGGATGGCGAGACGCGCTTTGCGGCCGCTCCACTTGCCGTGCGCATGCGCCCGCGCACGCTCAGCGAGGTGGTCGGTCAGGAAGAGGCCATCGGCAAGGATACCTGGCTCAGGCGCGCCATTGCCAACGATACGCTCTCCTCGGTCATCCTCTTCGGGCCGGCGGGTACGGGCAAGACCTCCATCGCGCACGTCATCGCCAATTCCACGAACGCCGCCTTCGTCGAGGTCTCGGCGGTTTCGGGAACCGTCGCCGACTTGCGCCGCGAGATCAAGGCGGCCGAGGAGCGTCTGCTCGCCTACAAGCGGCGCACCATTCTGTTCATCGACGAGATACACCGTTTCTCCCGCTCGCAGCAAGATGCCTTGCTCCATGCTGTCGAGGATCGCATCGTCATCCTTATCGGCGCGACGACCGAAAACCCCTTCTTCGAGGTCAATTCGGCCCTCATCTCGCGCTCGCGTATCGTCGAGCTCAAGCCCATAGGCAATCACGGCATCAAGATGCTCGTCAAGCGCGCGATCGAAGACGAGCGCGGTCTCGCCAGCGAATACACGATCTCCGACGAGGCCCTCAACGCCATCGTGATCACTGCGGGCGGGGACGCCCGCACGGCGCTCACGACGCTCGAGCTCGCGGCAGCCCTCACCGAGCCGGGCGGCGAGATTGGCACCGAGCAAGTGCGCGAGGCATCGCCGCGTCGCCAGCTTCCCTATGACAAGGACGGCGACACGCACTATGACGTCATCTCCGCCTTCATCAAGTCGATGCGCGGTAGTGATCCGGATGCGACCGTCTACTGGCTCGCGCGCATGATCGAGGGCGGGGAGGACCCGCGCTTCATCGCGCGTCGCATCTTCATCCTGGCGAGCGAGGACGTGGGCCTTGCAGACCCGCGCGCCATCACCATCGCGGCGGCTGCGTTCAAGTCGGCCGAGAGCATCGGATACCCCGAGTGTCGCATCAACTTGGCCGAGGCGGCCATCTACATGGCGCTCGCGCCCAAATCGAACGCCACGTACCTCGCCATCGACGCCGCGCTCAAGGAGGTGCGCGAAGGGCCATTACGCAATGTGCCCCCGCATCTACGTGACCGCCACAGGCCCGGGTCGGAGGACTACGGCACCTACCTCTATCCTCATGACTACCCCAATGCCCAGGTGGAGCAGCAGTACCTTCCCGATGGCCTCGAACGGGGATGCTTCTACAAGCCGACCAGCATCGGTTGGGAAAAGCTCCGCTTCCCGCCAGAGGAGTAGCCTGGCAACGTGCAGGCGGGCTGTCGAACGAAGGTGCAAGGGAGCGCGCCGTAAAGACCGCGAAGCGGGCTGTCGGGAAGCGACCGTCGGAGTGAGGCGGCGCGCCTGCACGTATGCTAAGCGGATTCTTTATGCGCAAAAGGGCACATCGCGTTTCGCAAGCGGGATAATCTGCGCTATCATCTAGGTCTGTATATACACACGTGAACCCGACATGATTTAGGGGACTCTCATGAATGACTTTCTCGCGCAGGCATGGCCATTCGCGGCCGCTGTTCTCGTAATCCTGGGCATCGTCGCCCTCGTCTTCCTCATCATCATCCTCTATCGCGCGAGCGTGACGATGAAGTCGGTCCAGAACATCGCGGCCGATGCCGAGAAGGAGGTCGCACCCGCGCTCACGAAGGTCAACCCCATGGTCGACAAGGCCGAGCTCATGCTCGACACGGTCAATCTCGAGATGCTGCGCGTCGACGCCATACTCGAGGACGTCGAGCAGATCACCGACGTCGCCGGCAAGGCGGCGACCACCGTCGATGCCGTCACGTCCGCACCGGCCGAGGCCGTCACCTCCATCGTCGACCGCATTCGCGGATCGCTCGGCTCCAAGCGCGCTGACAAGGCCAAGCAGGAACGTCTGGTCTATCCCATTGGCGGACTGCACGGGTCAGCGGACGAATCCGCCAAGGACGAGCAACCCGATCAAGCGGATGACGAGGCCATGAAGAAGGCCGCGCAGCAAGCGGCCGATTGCGCCGTCGAAGGCGTCGCGGTCGAGGAAGTCGACATCGTCATCGAGGCGAGCGGCCAGGCCGTTCCGCATGCGCCATCGCAGGAAAGCGCCGACGAGGCGGGGGCCCATGCGGCCGATGCGCCTGGCAAGACGGCGTAGAGCCTGCACCACGAATTCATAGAGAAGCACCAACGGACAAGGAGCATCATGGCGTCCATACCCACCACGTCTGCCGAGATTCGCGAAGCGTACCTGAACTTCTTCGAGGAGAAGGGCTGTCAGCGCTGGCCCTCTTCCTCGCTCATCCCCGATGACCCGTCCCTGTTGCTCACGGTTGCGGGCATGGTCCAATTCAAGCCGTATTTCCTGCAGCAGAAGCACCTTGACCCGCGCTACGTGGGCGCGACGACGGCGCAGAAGTGCGTGCGGACCAATGACATCGACATCATCGGCACCGATGGCCGGCATCTTTCCTTCTTCGAGATGCTCGGCAACTTCAGTTTTGGCGCGTACTTCAAGAAGGAGATGTGCGCCTGGGCCTACGAGTTCTCCGTCGACGTGCTCGGTCTCGATCCCGATCGCATCTACGTCACCATCTACGAGGAAGACGAGGAGACCGCCGGCATCTGGCAGGAGGTGGGGGTCGACCCCAGCCATATCTCCCGTCTCGGCGCCGATGACAATTTCTGGGTCGCCGGTCCCACCGGTCCCTGCGGTCCGTGCTCGGAGCTCTACTACGATCAGGGAGAGGATGTCGGGTGCGGCAGCCCCGACTGCAAGCCCGGTTGCGATTGCGACCGCTTCCTCGAGTACTGGAACCTCGTCTTCACGCAGTTCGACCGTCAGGAAGACGGCACGATGGTTCCCCTCGAGAAGAAGAACATCGACACGGGTCTGGGCCTCGAGCGCATGGCCGCTATCATGCAAGGTGTGAGCTCGAACTTCGACACCGACATCCTGCATGGTCTCATCGAGGTGGGCGAAAGGCTGAGCGGTCGCAGCTACGGCAGCGACGAGCTCACCGATCTCTCGCTGCGCATCATGGCGGATCATTCCCGCGCCATCGTCTTCATGGTCGGTGACGGCATCTTGCCCTCGAACGAGGGCCGTGGCTACATCCTGCGTCGCCTGCTGCGCCGTGCCGTACGCCATGGTCGTCTCATCGGCATCGAGGGTCCCTTCCTCCAGAGCTTCCTCGACGCCATCTGCGAGGAGATGGGCGCGGTCTATCCCGAGATCATCGAGAACAAGGCGCTCATCGAGAAGGTGCTGCTCTCCGAGGAGGAGCGCTTTAATCGCACCATCGACACGGGTATGCACTATCTCGAGGAGGCGATCGAGGGCCTGGACGAGGGAGACGTCCTCGACGGCGTCACCGCCTTCACCCTGCACGACACGTACGGGTTCCCCGTCGAGCTCACGGCCGAGATCTGCCACGAGCAGGGCATCGAGGTCAACATGGAGAGCTTCGAAAACGAGATGACGGCCCAGCGCGAACGGGCACGCGCAGCTCGCAATGACGAGGCCTGGGACGGCTTCGGCGACGTCTTCACGCACATCCTCGACGTGCATGGCCCCACCGAGTTCGTGGGTTACAAGGAGGACGAATGCGACGCGCGCGTCGTCGACATCATCGTCGACGGCTCGATCGTCGACGAGGCCCATGAAGGCGAGCAAGTCGCCATCATACTCGACAAGACGCCGTTCTACGGCGAGATGGGCGGCCAGGTGGGCGACACCGGCACCATATCGAACGACCTGTGCACCATCGCCATCGATGACACCAAACGGCCCGAGGAGGGCCTGCCCGTCCATTACGGCACGGTCGTCTCCGGGAGCGTTCACAAGGGCGATGTCGTGCACGCCGCCATCGACGCACGCCGCCGCGCCCTCATCGCGCGCAACCACACGGCGACGCACATCTTGCAACGTGCGTTGACCGATGTCCTCGGAGAGCACGTGAAGCAGGCCGGATCGCTCGTCGCCCCGGACAGGCTGCGCTTCGATTTCACGCATTTCGAGCCCATGCACCATGAGCAGATTCTCGAGGTCGAGCGCATTTGCAATAACATCATCATGTCCGACCTTCCCGTATACGCATACGAGACGTCGCTCACGTCGGCGCGCGAGGCGGGTGTCCTTGCCCTGTTCGGAGAGAAGTACGGCGAGTTCGTTCGCGTCATCGAGACGGGTACCTTCTCCAAGGAGCTCTGCGGTGGTACGCACGTGGGCAACACGAGCGAAATCGGCTTATTCAAGATCGTCCAGGAGACCTCGATCGGCGCGAACACGCGCCGCCTCGAGGCCGTGACGAGCATCGAGGCCTACGAGTACATGTCGCGGATGGAGGAGGAGCTGCGCGAGACGGCGCGTTTCCTCAAGGTCCCGCCCCTGGACGTCTCCGAGCGCGTCGCCAAGATGCAGGCGCGCCTCGACGAGCTCGAGGGCATGCGCAAGCGTCGCATGAAGGCTGCGGCCGAAGGCAGCGTCGCCGATTTCATGGAGCGGGCAATCCAGTTGGACGGCTACAAGCTCATCGTCGCCGACCTGGGCGAATCCGTCGTCCAGGGCATGCGCGAGATGTGGGACATCGTCAAACAGCGCAGCGGCGGAGTCCCGTTTGCCGTCGTGCTCTTCGCGCGCAATCCCGAAGGTGGCAATCCGCTCATGTTGGCGGCTGGAAACGCCGGCGCCGTCGAGGCGGGCTTCGATGCCAAGGACGTCATCGCGAACGTCGCCCCGCTCATCGGCGGTGGTGGCGGCGGCAAGCCGGCAATGGCACAGGCAGGCGGAAAGAACGCTGACGGCATTCCCGCGGCTATCGATAAGGCAAAGGAGCTCTTCGGCATCTAGGCCCGTTTCAATGTGCATGCGCGTCATGGGACTTGACATAGGGGAAAAGCGCATCGGCGTTGCCATCGCGGATACGGCAACGGGAATCGCCGTTCCCCTGCGCGTCATGGACGCGCACGACGTGCTCGGCAACACGCGCTCCTGGCGCGCGCTCGTCCAGGACAACGAACCCGACATGCTCGTCTGCGGACTGCCCAAGACGATGCGCGGGGATACGGGAGGTCAGGCGCGACGCGTGCGGGACTGCGCCGAGCGCATCGCACAGGCTTGCGGACTGCCGCTCGAGTTCGCGGATGAGAGATTGAGCAGCGCCGAGGCAAAGCGTCTGTTGCGCGAGCAGGGGTTGTCGGAACGCGAGATGCGGGGCAAGGTCGACAGCGTCGCTGCCTCGCTCTTTCTCGAGATGTGGATCGCCCGCAACGGCGAGGACAAGATGGAGGAACGATGACCCAAGGTCAGCATTACGCGACGTCAAGCTATACGGAGAAGCGCAAGAGCAAGTCGCGCAAGCGCACGCTCATCATCGCCTTGATTGCGATCGCCATCATTGCCGTCATCGGCTTTGTCGCCTGCCAGAATCTCTTTGGCGACAAGACCGGCCAGGTCAGGCAAGGTGCCGAAATCGAGGTCGTCATCCCCGCGGGCGCCTCGACCGACAAGATCGCCTCGATTCTCGTCGATGACGGCGTCATCCCCTCGGCAAAGGCGTTCACCGATCGCGTGAAGCAGCTCGGCCAGGCGTCGAGCTTGCAGTCCGGCTCGTATCTGCTGATCGGCGGCGATGACATCGATACCATCATCAAGATACTGGCAAGTGGCCAGACGGGCAGGCAACTGGTCATTCCCGAGGGCTACAACCTGCGCCAGATCGCCGACAAGGTCGAGGCAACGTGCGGCATCGATGCCGAGGAGTTCTACGCCCAGACGCAGAAGGCTTCCGATTACGTCGCCGACTACCCCTTCCTCGAGGGCGTCTACAACGACTCGATGGAGGGCTTCCTCTATCCGGATACGTACCGCGTCGATCCGTCCGCCACGCCCGATGACATCATCCGCATGATGCTCGACCAGTTTGCCGCGCAGATCGCAACGGTCGACATGAGCTATGCGGCTTCCAAGAACCTCACGCTCTGCGATGTCGTGACGCTTGCCTCGATGGTCGAGAAGGAATACCAGGCCGAATCCGACAAGGCCCCGATCGCCGCCGTCTTCTACAACCGCCTGCAAAAGGGCATGACCCTGGGCAGCGACGTGACCACCTATTATGCGGTCGGCAAGGACATGACCGAAGAGCTCACCGCCTCCGACCTTGCGAGCGATAGTCCCTACAACACGCGCAACCCGAGCCATTTTGGCCTGCCCGCCGGACCCATCTGCAATCCGTCCGTATCGACCCTGCAGGCTGCGGCCAATCCCGCGCAGGTTGACTACCTGTACTTCTTCTTTTCCAATAGGGAAGGGGAGACCATGTTCTTCGTGAACGACGCCGATTTCAATGCCGCCTGGGCGCAGTACGGGGATTAGCCGATGATCTCGATCAGACCAGACGCGTATTACGTTTCGGTGCTCGACATCGACGCGCGTGACCTCGTCGCACGTGGCTATCGCGCCGTGTTGCTCGACCTCGACAGCACCTTGCAGCCGCGGGGTGCCGCCTGCCTTTCGCCCGAGGTGGTCTCCTGGGTCCAATCGCTCAAGGATGCCGGGCTTTCCGTTGCGCTCATCTCGAACAGCGCGCGTGAGCGCACCGTCGAGGCGGCGCGAGTGCTCGACGTCTACCTCGTGCGCAATGCGATGAAGCCCTTCGCACGCGGCTACGTGCGCGCATGCGCCGCCCTGGGCGTTCCCTGTGACCGGGCCGTCATGATTGGCGACCAATCGTACACGGACGTGCTCGGCGCGCACCGGATCGGCATGGATGCCGTGCTCGTCGCTCCGCAGCCGGGTTCCGACCCGTTGCATACGCATATCCTGCGCGTGCTCGATCGCAGGGCCGTGCGTGGCATGCGGGCCATCGGGAGCATGTCATGAACCCCGAGTTCGTGCTCATCGGCGATCCGGTCGCCCATTCGCTGTCGCCTGTCATGCACAATGCGCTCTACCAGGAGCTCGGCAAGGTGAAGTGGCCCTTCTCGCGTTGGCATTACAGCGCCGTGCGCTGTGCGAACGAGGAAGAGGCCGCCTATCAGATCGACCTCGTGCGCACGGGACGCTATCGGGGCATGAACGTCACGATGCCCTACAAGAAGCTCGCCTTCTCGTGTGCCGATTATGCCGATGCGGGCGTCATCGCCGCAGGTGGTGCCAATGTGCTCGTACGTGACGAGGATCTCAAGCTCTGCGCGTACAATACCGATGGCCTTGGTGCCGTGCGGGCGATCGAACACATGACCGATATGCCATTGACGGGTGCGCGCGTGCTCGTCTGCGGTACGGGTCCGACTTCCCTTGCCATTGCCACGGCATCTGCCCAGGCGGGTGCCCTGGAGGTCACGTTGTTGTCGCGTGACGAGGCCAAAGCGCTTTCATGTGTGAATCGCATACGGACGAGCGTCGAGCCCCACGAGGCAAGTGTGCTGCATGGCAGGAACTATGCGCAAGCAGAGGCGCTCGTGTCCAAGGTCGACGTTATCGTCGACGCCACACCGCGGGGCATGCATCCCGATGACGAGGCAATCATTGATACGAGTCTGCTGCATAGCGGACAGGTCGTGCTCGATACCGTCTACGGTCATGGCGAGACCGCGCTGCTCGCAGGTGCCTGGCGACATGGCGCGACCTGCATGGACGGACTGGAGATGCTCGTCGAGCAGGCGGCACTCTCGGTCGAGATCTGGGCTGATGCCATGGCGCTTCCCGTCGAGGTCGACCGCGACGTCATGCGCCATGCCGCGTTGCATGCCAATTCGTGACGCGGTGCTCTGGTAAGGTTCGATGAGGCAATGGCGAAATCACGAGGAAAGGTGAGGCGGGATGGCAGCTGATGCCCCTTCGCAGGATAACCTGTTCGATCTGATGGATGGCGTGCCGGCAGACGCACCGGCAGATGCCGTCGAACGCGTCAACGAGCTACGCGCGACCCTGCAGCGCGCCCGTGACCAGTATTACCTCGAGGATGCCCCCGAGTTGCCCGATGCCGTCTACGATTCGCTCAATCGCGAGCTCGCCGACCTCGAGAACCGGTACCCCTCGCTCAAGACCGTCGACTCGCCGACGCAAACCGTCGGCGGCGGTGTGGCCGAGCAGTTCGCCCCCGCGCAGCACCAGCATCGCATGTACTCGCTCGACGACGCCATGGACCTCGACGAGCTCGACGAATGGCTCGCCCGCACCCGCGAGGCGGTGGGCCATAGCCTCTCGTATTGCTGCGAGCTCAAGATCGACGGATCGTCCATCGCGCTCACCTACGATCGCGGGACGCTCGTGCGGGCCGCCACCCGTGGTGATGGCAGCGTGGGCGAGAACGTCACGGCAAACATCTTGCAGGTCAAGGACGTGCCTCGACACCTTTCCATAGAGAGCGGTGCCATGGGCTTCTCCCAACCCATCGAGGTGCGCGGCGAGGTGTACATGCCCCGTTCTTCATTCGAACGCCTCAACGATGCCATCAGTCTCGAGAACGACGAGATCATGCTCTACAACGCCGAGATCGACGCCGGCGAGCGCACGGGCCGCAAGCTCGCCCTCAAGAAGAGCTTCGCCAATTGCCGCAACGCCGCGGCTGGTTCGCTTCGTCAGAAGGACTCGTCAGTCACGGCGCAGCGCGATCTGGCCACGTTCATCTACGCCATCGCGGAGACGACGCAACTCGGTGTCACGAGCCAGCACGAGTTTCTGGAGTGGCTGCGAACGGCCGGCTTCTCGGTCAACCCCAACATCCGCGTGGTGGATAGTGAGGCAGCAGTGCACGAGTTTTGCAAGAACGCGCTCGAGCATCGCGGCGACCTCGATTACGACATCGACGGCGTCGTCGTGAAGGTCGACGACTTCGCCATCCAATCAGAGTTGGGCTTCACCGCAAAGGCGCCGCGCTGGGCCATTGCCTTCAAGTTCCCGCCCGAGGAGAAGACGACCATCCTGCGCAACGTCGCCGTGCAGGTGGGGCGCACCGGCGTGCTCACGCCCGTGGCGGAGTTCGACCCCACCACCGTCGACGGCTCGGTCGTCTCGCGTGCAACCCTGCACAACTACGACGAGCTCGCCCGCAAGGACGTGCGCATCGGCGACACCATCATCATCCACAAGGCCGGTGACGTGATTCCCGAGGTCGTCGGTGCCGTCCTGTCCCTGCGTCCGCCCGAGGCACGCATTCCCGAAGTCCCCGTGACCTGCCCGAGCTGCGGGTCACCGGTCTTTCGCGATGGGGCCTTCCTGCGCTGCGACAGCGCGGAGTGCCCCGCACAGCTCCAGACGCGCCTCGAGCACTGGGTCTCGCGCGGGGCGATGGACATCGACGGTCTGGGCACCAAGATCATCGAGAATCTCGTCGCGTCAGGTCTGGTCAAGGACGCGGTCGACTTCTACAAGCTCGATGTCGCCACGCTTGCCGAGGTGTCGACCGGCGACGAGAAGAAGGACGGGTCCCCACGCGTCTTCGGCACTAGAAACGCCACCAAAGCCATCGAGCAGATCGAGGCCTCCAAGCAGCGCCCCTTCGAGAGCGTGCTCTTCGCCATCGGCATACGCAACATCGGCAAGACGACGGCCGAGGCGCTTGCCAGGGCCTTCAAGACGATGGATGCGCTCATGGAGGCGAGCGAGGTGCAGTTATGCCAGGTTGATGGCATCGGCGAGGTGGTCGCGCAGGGCGTCGAGGAGTTCTTCGACACGAAGGACAATCGGGATTTCATCGAGCGACTGCGCGAGGTCGGGCTGCAGATGGCCATCGACGAAAGCGACGCCAAACCGCAGACCCTCGCGGGACTCACCTTCGTGCTCACCGGCTCGCTCGAACACTACGACCGCGCCACGGCCGAGGAGCTGCTACGCGCCTACGGCGCCAAGGCAAGCGGAAGCGTGAGCAAGAAGACGTCCTACGTGGTAGCTGGCCCCGGTGCGGGCAGCAAGCTACGCAAAGCCGAGGAGCTTGGCGTTCCTGTCCTCGACGAGGATGCGCTCGTGAAGATCATCGAGACGGGCGAGGTGCCGGGGGAGTAGCGGGGCAAGCTACTTCAGCACGACGAGGAAGTTCTCGCCATCGCCGTAGATTGCCTGGTAAGCGGTATCCTTTAAAAGGGGAAGGGACTCATCAAATGTTGTTGCGGATTCGACCTTGACGTTAGGAAGTCCGTAATAGTATGTAAAGCCCACAAGTCCCCATTGCTCTCCCCCCTGAAATGCAATAGGGATGAGACGTTTCAGCATTTTGTAGTTTTGAGGCTGATTACGCAATATTGGCGATAGTCCTATGCCTCCCTTGACTTGGACAATTTTCGGCGTTTCCGTTGCAAATTCTGGAGTGTCGTTCAAATCCTGAATGGCTGACGTGGTGCGAAAATTCGTCCATTGAATCTGAGCGTAAAGTGCATTGCCGTAGGTGAAGGAGAAGACGAGAAAGCACCAGCTAAGAGCGAGGATGACCAACTTACCGCAAAGGATGCGCGGCGACGAGGCAACCACTATGGCGAGAAATGCAATGAACGCCCCAACGCCATACATCGCACGCGGCTGAAAAAGAGGTTGTTCAAGTGCGGGATATATACCGAATGTGAGACAGGACATGAGTGCCAGGCAGACGATTGTGAGAATGAATGTCAGCATTCGATTTCGCTCTGTATCGCGTATCGTGACCCATATAAAGGCGATTACAACCAGTGCGATCAATATGAGCCAGATTTTCTTAAAGTCTGACATCATGTATTTCATATACATATCCAGGTGACCAATGAATATGCCGGGGAGTTCTCCAATAGAAGGGATTTCTGTTGAAACATAGTTTTCTGCCGGTTGCATAAGAAAGAGCTTGAAGATAAGCAATGCCGCGAGATAAGCGCATGCGGATAGGAGAAGGAATCGCAGAATTTCTTTCGTATCCTCGTCTGCGCACCAGCGGCGGAGCGCGATAACCATCACAAGAAGAGGAAGTATGCCTGAAGCCGCCTGATAGGTCGTGCACACTATGAGCTCTCCCGCGATGACCGCCAAGGCAAAGACGATCCTGTTGCGCCTCATGAGCAAAAGTGGGGCAATAGAAGCGAGCACCGACAGCGCCATGTACGGGGAGTCGTACTTGTACGAGAGGCATTCCAGGAAATAGGGGCACAATCCAAGGGGGAGTATGGCGACAACCAGCCATATGTTTAGCTGTCTTCGTCCCGAAATGACATAAAGCGCGATGACGCCTGCGATTGCCAATTCGAAGGTGGCCACCATCTGAGTGAGGGGCGATATGTCAGTGAGGTAATTCCCCGCATGCATGAAGCTGGATAGAAATGTGGTGGTATAGCGGCTGAAATGATCCCATTTCTTGAATCCAAGAGCCACGCGAGCCATGTCATCGCTATAGTTGAAGTTGGCGAGGATGATGGCGCTGATTCCCACGGTGAAGATGAGCCAGAGTATCAACGTGGGCTTTATCGCAAAGCGGCATGAGTCCCAGAGGCACGTGGGCGCCGCTCGCAGAGACTCGATGGCCTGGGCGAGGCCTTCTCGTGCGTTATGCCGTTCGAACTGCATCCCTTGGTCCAGGCTCTCCAGATATGCTTCAAAACGAGATGCACACCAGTGCTCGCGACAGGTATGCCTTCTCCCCTATTCCTATTGAATCTCATACATATATTCCCATACATGTATGGTGGTTTACAGTGAGAACTTGCCTAATAGTGAACAAATGGACACTCTGGCGACACAAAAGGACCCTGCGGAGTTTTCGCGTGCATTAGCTGACCGGCTGCGCAATCTCAGGGAGAAAAGCGGTTTGAGTCAGGAGAGTGTCGCGCATCAAGCCGGTATTTCCACGTATACCTACCAGAAGTTCGAAAAAGGCGAATCCAAGCCCGGTACGCCCATGAATCCGCGTCTTTTCACGCTTCTTTCTCTCGCGGAAGTATTTGGCGTCGATGTACGCGACTTGCTTTCTGTAGATGAAGAATAGCCTGACAACTGCGCACGTTGTTTTCTGCCATGTGATTTTCTGAATCAGGATATAAACCGCAAATCGGAGTTTCTAAACCCTAGCCAAATGTATGCTGGGCCTGCAAGAAACAAAGTGGGTAGAATTAGAAAACCTAATCTTGTTTGTGGCTAACCGAAGGCACCTGAGATCTTCTCGTATTCGATGCCCTTTTCCTTGGCGAGCCTATCGAAGAGTTCGTCGCAGTCGAACACCTTTACGGATGAGTGCGCAAACCCCGCTTTGTCCCGCGTGATGATGGCGTCGGCCTTGACCTTGAGCGCTGCCTGGAACACGAACGCGTCTTCGAGATCATCAAAGGAGCAACGGGCTACGTTGTCATAGTCCTCGGCATCCGTTGTGTATATATGCAGCATCTTTTTCAGGGCGGTCATGGTGTCCTGGGCATATTCGCTGAGTGAGGGCTTGCCACCATCGGTGATGACGTAGACGATGTCCGAAACCTGCGACGTGCCAATCCAGAGCTCGAATTCGTTGATGTAGCCAAGTGCCATGAGGAGCTCTGCCTTGGCGTTGAAAGGCTTGCGTTCGACGAGATAATCGATGAGTACGTTGGTGTCTACGACGAAACGGGCTCCTGTGAGCATCTAGTACTCACCGCCGTTGCTCGGCACAAACCCCTTTGCGGCGAGCTTGCTGCGCTTTATTTCCGCATCGCTCATGTGCGAAAACTGATTTTTGCGGGGCAGGCTACGAGCAAAGGTGAGCGCTTCTTCGAGCTGCACGGATTTGGCGGGCTCGTTCGCCATAGCGTCAAAGGGAGACGCGTCATACGTGATGAGGTAGTCGTAGAGCTGGTTGATGACTTGTGACGCGCTCAGGCCAAGCGACTGGAGCACACGGCCGCCTGCCTGCTTCTTTGCCTGGGGCATTCTTCCCGTAACCATTGCATCTGCCATGATTGCTCCTCATGTTGTATGTACAACATTCAATATATCATGAAAGTGAAGCTGCATTGAAGTGCTCACGAGTCCGAATTCACTTCGCTTTCACTCCGTTTTTGCTCCGAAATCGGTCCGGTTTCGTTCAGGTTCTCGGGGTGGTTGGCCCGGTTCGCCCTGACGCACAATTGCACGGCCTGGCATGGGGCCAACGCGATGCGCGAAGGACGGCGAACGTGATGAGAACACATGTATATATGGATACACAGGGCAGAAAGCGCCTACTCACGGCGTTGCTTGTTTATGCGTTGCTCGCCTATGCGATGACGGCTGGTGCGGAATTGGAAATGGTTTGGGGCGACGAGCCCGTTGGAGATTTCATTGCAAGCGATGCTTTGAATGACGAAGCGGGCGGCTTGGAAGATGCGCCAAGCGATGATGGGGGCAATCAAGAGCCGCTCGAGTTCCATGACAGTTCGAAGCCTGAAGAGTCGAGTGAAGAGGAACGGCGCATGCTCGAGGGACTGTCCTCCCTTCGAGCGAGGCTTGATGCCGCATGCATGCAGCTTGTGTCAGGGCGGGCTGCTTTCGATAATGCTCGTGTCGCGTTCGTGCGAAGCACATGTGCACAGGAAACTCTCATGCACTCTGATAAGGACGCGCAGGAACGCGTTGCCGGGCTCGAAAATGCGCGACATAGGGCACTTGGACTCCTCAAGCTCGTACAAGATGAGCTGATGCAAAGCGACGAATACAGCACGCATGCGCTCATGACAGGATCATCCACCTTGTGTGACATCACGCTCCGACACGACATGCTCGAGCGCCTCATGATCGCCGAGGGCGAGCAGATGCGCAGATTGGCATGCGATCAGAGGCGATTGCGCACAGCCATCGTGCTTGATGCGGTATGCGCCCGTCATGCACGACAAGAGCTGCGCGTCTCGATTAAGTCGGTCAACAAACTGGCCTACAAGGTCGAGGAGGAGTGTGCACGCCTGAGACAATGTATGAAGGAGATCGAGCTTTCGATCGAGGAAGGAGGCGATGGCAGTCCGGCATTCGTCGAGGCGAAAGATGCCACGCGCTACGCAGTCCGTGACGCCCTTTCCTTGCTTGCCGATGCAGAACAAGGTATTGGTTCATGGTATGACGAGCTCGATGCGCGGGCAGATGCTCAGGGGGCTCTTTCATTTGGCGAGGGTATCGACTTTTCACTTGACGAGGATGTATTCATCGAGATCTGGGGCACTGCGATAGACGAGTATTTCGCAGATCGCGCTCGAACGGCTGGTGCGATGCCGCTGCAAGGTTATGGGCGAACGATGGCAGCCTCGGCATACCGGCACAAGATCGATCCTCGCCTGTGTGCCGCGGTGAGCATCGCGGAATCGGGCGGTGGACAAAACTGCATAAGGCCGTATAACGCATGGGGGTGGGGAGCGGCCGACAGCGATCCGCGTGGACTTGCCGCCGAGTGGAGCTCCTTCGAGGAGGCCATCGAGGCATGGCACGAGGGCATGGCGTCATCTGGGAGCGGCCTGGCGACGGCCCGGACTGTGAGCGCCCTTGGGGCCATCTACTGCTCTTCGCCCATATGGGGTGCCACCGTGATTGACCAGATGGAGCTCATAAGCGGTTTCGCGTGAGCGGGTGCGCTCCGTTCGTGTTAGTATGCGTGCATGCTAAACGATATCTACCAGCTTATCGATCCGGTTATCGTCTCCGTCGGTCCGCTTTCCGTGCGGTGGTACGGGGTTGCCTACGTCGTGGGCTTCATCCTCGCCGGCCTCGTCGTGTATTTCTACGCCAGGCACTGGAAGCTTCGCTTCTCCGGCTATGACGTCCTCGTCTTCGTGTGCTATTGCGCCTTCGGCGTCATCATCGGCGCGCGGCTCGGCTACTGCCTTCTCTACGGTGACGGTTATTACCTCGCCAACCCGATGGAAATCCTCGCCCTCGGTAACGGGGGGATGTCCTTCCACGGCGGACTCGTCGGTATCGTGGTCGCAGGCGTCATATACTCGCTCGTCTACAACGTTCCGTTTCTCACCTTGGCCGACCTCGTCTCTTGCGGCGTTCCTCTTGGCCTTCTCTTCGGGCGCTGCGCGAACTTCGTGAACGGCGAACTGTACGGCGCACCCACGACCTTGCCCATCGGTGTCGATTTCACGGGGTCGGGCATCATGTACCATCCCTCGCAGCTCTATGAGGCGCTCCTTGAGGGTCTCGTCATCTTCCTCGTGCTCTTCGCCCTGTCGCGCAAGTCGAACCCCCCGCGTCCTCGTGGGTTCTTCCTGGGCACCTTCCTCACGCTCTACGGCGTCTTCCGCATCCTCATCGAGTTCGTGCGCCTTCCCGACGTGCAGATCGGCTACTTCTTCGGCACGTGGGGGACGATGGGGCAATTGCTCTCGCTTCCCATGGTCGTCGTCGGCATCTGCCTGATCGCGTGGAGCTGCGTGCGAAAGCTCCCGCAACGGGGCATGCCCGCCCACAAGGCGTAGATACATCGCTACACGAACACGGAGCGGAGTGCTAGAATACTTCGGTCGATTCAATAGCACGGGAGGATTCACTCATGTCCGGACATTCCAAGTGGGCAACCACCAAGCATCGCAAGGCGGCGCAAGATTCCAAGCGCTCCGCGATGTTCTCCAAGCTCAGCCGCATCATCACCGTCGCAGCCAAGCAGGGCGGCGACCCCAATCCCGAGAACAACGCCTCCCTTGCGGCGGCAATCGCCAAGGCCAAGGGCTACTCCATGCCCAAGGACAAGATTAAGGTCGCCATCGACAAGGCCTTCGGTTCCGGTGCGGATGCCGCCAACTTCGAGGAGGTAACCTACGAGGGCTACGGTCCGGCCGGCATTGGCGTCTACGTCGAGTGCCTGACCGACAATCGCAACCGTACCGCCGCCGACGTGCGCAGCGCCTTCTCGCATTCGGGTGGTAACCTGGGCGCGAACGGTTCGGTGGCGTACATGTTCGACCGCAAGGGCCAGATCACCGTCTTGAAGGAGGTCGAGACGGGAGACAAGAAGAACCCCACCGCTCCCAACGGCGCCGCCGCCGACTCCGACGAGTTCGAGATGGCCGTCATCGAGGCGGGTGCGGACGATTACGAAGAGGCCGATGACGAGTGGGTCGTCTATACCGAGCCCAGCGACCTTATGGCCGTGCGCAGCGCTCTCGAGGAGCAGGGCATCGAGGTCAAGGGTGCGGAGCTCATCTTCGAGCCCAACAATCCCACGGCCGTCTCCATCGCGGATGCCAAGAAGGTCCAGCGCCTCATCGACAAGCTCGAGGAGTTCGATGACGTCCAGAACGTCTACAGCACCATGGACATCACCGACGAGGTCGCCGCTGCCCTCGACGAGGACTAGGCGGGTCCGCATATCGAGATGACGAAGCCCCGTGCGATGAGCACGGGGCTTTCTCGTTTCTACCTGAACGGATCGTCGCTGTGCGCGATCGATTCGAGCGTTCTCCTATGGCGATGGGTAGCGTATGCGATGCAGGCACAGGCTCCCAGGATCGTGACAAGTGACATGAGGAGCACGCGCGTCCAGAAGTCTCCGGTGAGGACGGAGGGTTCCTTTCCGCTCGAGCCACCCGATGTCGCCTGGCCGCCCGACAGGGCATCGGGGTCGACTTCGCCGCTCGTCACCGTCTGGGCGACGTCCTCGAGGTCGGCGTGTTCGGCGATTACGTTGCCGTCATGCTCGAGCGTCTCGAAGGCGACGAGAACCTGGCTCGACTGTGCGCTCGCGTCGAAGCCGTATTCGACATCGACCGATCCGGAGATTTCCTGCGGCACGAACGGCACTTCGGCGCTTACGGGACCGTCTCCCGCATTGAGCGCGCAGCCGGTCTCCCTGTCCATGAGCGCTCCCTTGAGGACGTACTGCTCACCCGGGACGAGGTTGGCGTAGCTGACGGTGTCGACGATCGTGACGCCGCGGGCGTTCGCGTCGAAGACCTTGTCGCCATCGGCCTTGTCGGTCGCGTTCGACGTGAGCTTGACGGTCTTGACCGTCTGCGCCGCATCCTCGATGTCGCGGTGGTCGGCGATGACATTGCCATTCTCATCGGTCAGCTTGTCGAAGACGACGATGTCATGGCCGGCGATGGCGCTCGTGTCTACGCCAAGGTCAAGTTCGACGCTTCCCCTGGAGCTTTCGGGAACGAACTCGACGTGCGCCGTGATGACCTTGCCCTGGGCGTCGCGCAGCGCGTTGCCGGTTGCCTTGTCGTTGAGGATGCAGCTTGCCATGTACGAGCGATTGGATCTCAGGCCGTCGTAGCTCAGGTGCTCCCTCACGATGGCCTCGCTTCCCATGACGTAGGCATCTCCGTCCGACGCATCGCAAGCCGTTGCGATGATGATGGGTTCGACGTCGAGCGTCTGGTCCGTCCTGTCTTCATCGTCGCCCGTGATGCTCATGCCCTTGCCATCGACGAGCTCGAGCTGCATCACGATGCGCTCGCCCGCGAGCGCGGAGCAGTCCAGCGTGACGTGAAGGGAAAGGGTGCCGCTCGATTGTTCGGGCGTGAATTCGAGTGAGGCAAGCGCCGGGGTGCCCTGTGGACCGGGGACGTTCTCTCCCGTGCTCTGGACCAGTGCCGTGCAGTTGATCCGATAGCTCTTGCCGACGACGAGGTTGCGATAGGCGACCTTCTCGTCGACGCTGACATTACCCGATGGGCGGACGAGGCCGTCTCCGTCATCTGCGTCAGAGGCGCTTCCCGTGATTGCGGGCCGCGTGTTAACGATGTTGTCAAGCTTGACGGTGAAGGCGTCCCTGTTGACGTTGAACTGCGTGGCGACGAGGTTCATGCCCCTATTCGCGTCGCATGGCAGTTCCTGGAGGACGTACGAGCCGTAGGGGAGCGCGCCGCGCGTGTCGTCGACCGCTGCGCGCGATCCGTTCGCATCCACCGAGAACCATGTGCCGGCATCATCGGATAGCTTCGAATCGTCGAGTTCGTAGGTACCGTCGACGCATGCGATGATGGCGTCATCGTTGGCGTTCGTGCGCATGCTGTGGGCGGTGCCTTCGGCGCTCGAGGTGTAGTCGCCGTACTCGTCCGTGACTATGACATGGCTTTCGACATGCGCGGCGCCGTCGGCATCCGCATACGAGAGAAGGAAGGGAATCCCGGCGAGGGCGATGCCGTTCTCGTCCGTCTTTCTGAACATGAAGTCGCCACGTATCGGTCGCAGTGTCTCATCAAGGGGCTCGAATTCGCGCGAAGGCTCGGTGTCGCTTCTGGACGGCTCGACCACGTCGCGGTTCAGGACCGTGTTGACGGCGACGAAACCGGCAGGCGATTGGTCGACGGTGATCGTGTAATGCCCGAGGGGCATGACGGGCAGGCCATGAGGACCGGTGTAGAGGGGCGAGCCCGTGACGAGGCAGTCCTCGGAAAGGCGTACCTCTCCGTTTTCGTCTGACCTGAAGGTCCAGCTGCGCGTGGGGCCGGCAATGATGTTGTCATCGTCAAAGCTATCGTAATGGGAGACGGTGTAGGTCGCGCCGCCGAGACGCGCGCCGGCGACACCTGCGGGATTGCCTGTCTCGGCGTTGATTTCGCGGATAATCACATCAGGGGCACTAAAGTCAGGCGTTGCGCTCGTTTCGATAGCCGCGCTTGCGCCAATTGCTACATCGACCTGATAGAGCTGGGTCGACAGTGCAAAGCCCGGTGAGGCAAGCTCTTCCTTGATGAAGTATCGCCCGGCGGGAAGGGGAGAGGAAGTCGCATGACCATCCTCGTCGGTCACGAGCTCCCCAGCCCTTTGCGTACATTGATAGTCCGAATAGATGCCGAAGTGGGCATCGGCAAGGGAGTAGAGCGTGCTGGAATCGCTCAGGTTCGCAAGCTCGCTTGCATAGCTGAGTTTGATGTTGCCCTCGTCGCTTGCCGAAGACTGGGCAATCGAGATGGTGGGCAGGTAGAAGAAGACGACGAACATGAGAACTGCGAGGACGGCAGCAGCACCGCGCCAACGCGATTGAAACAAGTGTCTGCATGTTTTCATGCGAATGTCCTTTCGAGCAAAGCGGATACGTCTCATCGCCGATGCCTGAATGCATCTATGCGAAGTGACGGAAAGGCTATCGCGCATGCATGCGAGCGAACCACCCCGAGAACCTGCACGTTTTCGGGGCAAATCAGGAGCGGGTTCGGGGCGATTTCGGGACGGAAACGGAGTTCGAGGTGCGATACCCTACTTCGCGGGAAACGGCCTTCCCAAATGCTCGAAGGCCTTGCGGGTGGCTTGACGCCCCTTGGGCGTGCGATTGACGAGCCCTTGCCTGAGCAGGAACGGCTCGTAGACGTCCTCGATGGAATCGGCTTCCTCGCCCAGGGCGCTCGCGAGGGCGGAAAGGCCGACGGGTCGCCCTTCGAAGGTGTTCACGAGCATGTCGAGGATGCGGTTGTCCATCGGGTCGAGCCCGAGCTCGTCGACTTCGAAGAAGGCGAGTGCATCGTGAGCGATGCCCCCGTCGATGTAGCCGTCGCACCGCACCTGAGAGAAGTCGCGCACGCGCTTGAGAAGGCGGTTTGCCAGACGCGGCGTCGCGCGTGACCGCGAGGCGATTTCGAAGGCACCGCCGTCGTCGATGTCGATGGAAAGGATGGTCGCCGAGCGGATGACGATGTCCTTGAGCTCGTCGTCCGAGTAGTAGTCCATGTGGAACGCGGCGCCGAAGCGGTCTCGTAGGGGGCCGGTGAGCATGCCGCTGCGCGTGGTGGCCGCAATGAGGGTGAAGTGGGGGATGTCCAGGCGAATGGAGCGCGCCGCAGGCCCCTGCCCGATGACGATGTCGATGGCGTAGTCTTCCATGGCGGGATAGAGGACCTCTTCGACCGCACGGTTGAGACGGTGTATCTCGTCGATGAAGAGGATGTCGCCTTCCTCGAGATTGGTGAGGATGGCCGCAAGATCGCCCGCGCGATCGATGGCGGGGCCGGAGGTCGTGCGTATCTGCACCCCCATCTCGTTTGCCACGACGCTGGCAAGCGTCGTCTTGCCCAGACCCGGGGGGCCAGAGAAGAGCAGGTGGTCAAGCGGCTCGCGACGCATGCGCGCGGCTTCGATGAGCACGGCGAGGTTGTCCTTGATGCGGCTTTGCCCCAGATAGTCATCCAGCGACTTGGGACGCAGGCTCTGCTCGGCGCGTGCGTCCTCGGGTAGCTCGCGTGCGTCCACGATGCGCTGGGTCTCGTCGAAGTCGGGGGCTTCCCAGATCATGCCGCACCTCCCACGTGCTTGAGCGCGTAGCGTATGATGGCGCTCGTGTCCGATTCGGTGCAGCCCTTGAGGGCGGCCGAGATTTCGTCGCCGCTAAAGCCCATGGCCTCGAGGGCGCCGGCGGCGTCTTGCAGGGGACGGTTGTCATCGCCGATGGCGAACGCTTTGAAGGCGTCGCTCGTCTTGAGCGTACCCTGGAGCTCGAGGATCATGCGCTGGGCGATCTTCTTGCCCACACCCGGGATGGTCGAGATGGCGCTGACATCGCCCGCGGCGATGTGCGCGACGAATTCCGCGGGCCTGAAGGTGGAGAGTGCGGAGATGGCCATCTTGGGGCCGATACCGCTTACGGCGATGAGCTTCTCGAAGAGCTCGCGTTCTGCGGGCTCCGAGAAGCCGAACAGCGAGATGTTGTCCTCCTTCACGGCGAGGTAGGTCCAGACCTGGGCGGGATTGCCGCAGGCGGGAAGTGCAGCCAGGGCGTGAACGGACATGACGAGCTCGTAGCCGATGCCGCCTGTCTCGAGGATGGCGATTTCGGCATCCTTGTACACGACGGTTCCCCTGATGAAAGCGATCACGTTGGCTCTCCTCGTGACGGTGCGCGCGGTACGGCGCTATCCGACCTGCTGTTCGATGATTCTGGACGTGCGAAGCCGCGCATGCGTGATGGCCGCGGCCAGGGCGTCTGCGGCGTGATCGGGACGCGGCTCGTGGTCGAGCTTGAGCACGGTACGCACCATGTACTGGATCTGCCGCTTGTCCGCCGCGCCCGTGCCCACGAGCGCCTGCTTGATTTGCATGGGCGTGTACTCGCCGTATTCGAGTCCCCTGTATGCGCAGGCGACGAGCGCTGCGCCACGTGCCTGCGCCGTGGGGATGGCCGACTTCGCGTTGTTGCCGAAGTAGATGCCCTCGACCGAGAGCTCCGTGGGAAGGTAGCGGTCGATGATTTCGAGGAGGTTGTCGTGGATGATGGCGAGGCGAGTGGGCAGGTCGTGGCTCTTTGTCGTGGTGATGCAGCCGTACGCGACGGGTGCGACGTGCGTCCCGCCGCAGCGTATGATGCCCCAGCCCGTATTTGCCAGACCGGGATCGATACCCATGATAATCTGCGATTCCATCTGCGTTCCTTTGACACAAACAAATGTTCGAGAATAGAATACCCGTTCGGTCCGAGACATGCAAGCGAATGCTCGTCAGGCGGAGTATTTCAACTCGGTGGCATTATCCGTTCTGGTATGACGTTGTGATAACCTGTCGCGTATATGTTTTGGCCGTGCGCGGCCGTGCAAATAGGAGTTGCTGGCAATGAGCAAGAAATCGTATCTATTCACTTCGGAATCCGTGACCGAGGGACATCCCGACAAGATCTGCGACCAGATCTCCGATGCCATCCTCGACGCGGTTCTCGCCAAGGAAATCCAGCTCGCCGAGGCGGGTTACGTTGCCCCCAACGGCATGCCCGCCGACCCCAAGAACGCCCGCGTTGCCTGCGAGACCGTGACGAGCACGGGTCTGGTCATGGTCACGGGCGAGATCCGCACGCAGGCCTACATCGACGTCGACCAGATTGTGCGCGAGACCATTCGCGAGATCGGCTACACGCGCGCCAAGTTCGGCTTTGACGGCAACACCTGCGGTGTCGTCAACGCGATACACGAGCAGAGCCCCGACATCGCCCAGGGCGTCGATGCGAGTTCCGAGTTCAAGGAAGACGGCGCGGACGAGCTCGACGTCTTCGGCGCTGGCGACCAGGGCATGATGTTCGGGTTTGCCTGCAACGAAACCTCCCAGCTCATGCCCATGCCCATCTATCTCGCGCATCGCCTGTCCGAGCGTCTCACCAAGGTGCGCAAGGATGGCACGCTCGAATACCTGCGACCGGACGGCAAGACGCAGGTGTCGGTACGCTATGTCGATGACAAGCCTGTCGCCGTCGAGAAGATACTCATCTCGACACAGCATTCCGATGATGTCGAGCAGAGACAGATCTATGCCGACATGGTCGAGCATGTCATCAAACCCGTGTTCGAGGAGGAGGGCATCGCGTACGAGGATGCCGAGATCTACGTGAATCCCACGGGACGTTTCGTCATCGGCGGCCCCATGGGCGACGCCGGTCTCACCGGACGCAAGATCATCGTCGACACCTATGGTGGCATGGGCCGTCATGGCGGCGGCGCGTTTTCGGGCAAGGACCCCACGAAGGTCGATCGCAGTGGCGCCTACGCCGCTCGTTGGGTGGCCAAGAACGTCGTCGCGGCGGGCCTTGCCGACAAATGCGAGGTGCAGGTGGCCTACGCCATCGGCGTGGCGCGTCCCCTGAGCCTCATGGTCGAGACCTTCGGCACCGAGCACGTTGACGCCGACCTCATCGAACGTGCGGTCGACGAGGTCTTCGACTTGCGTCCTGGCGCCATCCTTCGTGACCTCGACTTGCAGCGTCCCATCTATCGCAAGACGGCGGCATACGGGCATTTCGGCCGTGCGGAGTTTCCCTGGGAGCAGACCAACCGCGTTGACGAGCTCAGGGCCGCTTGCGGCCTGAGCTAGCCGGCGCATGCTCGTCGCCTCGGTCATAGTCGACGTACCGGCGCGCGCGCTCGACCGTCCCTTCTACTATCTTGTCCCCTCTGTGCTCGAGGCTGACGTGCATGTCGGTTGCGCCGTGAGCGTCGACTTCGCGAATCGCCCGGTCGTGGGCTATGTCATTGACCTCATGGAGATGGACGAAGACGGATGCGAAGAGGCCGTGGGCGACGTCGGCAAGCTCAAGCCCCTGCTCGGCGTCCTCTCGGACCCGTACTTCGACAAGGTTGCGGCCCGTCTCGCCACCTGGATTTCCCGGGAGTACCTCTGCGCGCTGCCGGATGCCCTGCACCTGTTCACCCCTCCGGGCGGGTCGCCCAAGGTCAAGCGCGTGGACGGCACCTGGGAGATCGTCTTTCCGGGCGTCGGCCCCGTCGATGACCGCTGGGTCATCCCCACCGCTGCGGCGGCATCGTTCGTTCCGGTGAGAAACGCCGTCAAGCAGCAGCGCGTCCTCGATGCGCTTTCCTGTGGTGCCATGCGCGCAGCCGAGCTCTCCGCCATGCTCGGAAGCGTCAGTGCCACCCTCAAGTCACTCGAGAAACGTGGGGTCGTGCGCATCGAGCATCGCCGCCGCATGCGCGATGCGATGCCGGCAAGCGCGAACGCGTGCGCGGACGTCACCACCCTGACGGCGGGTCAGCGAGATGCCCTCGCGACGATAGGGACGGCGCTTGCGGGCGACGCCCCTTCCAACGTCGTCGTGGTCGATGGGATCACGGGATCGGGCAAGACCGAGGTCTACCTGCGTGCCATCGCCGATGTGCTGAGCGCCGGGAAGTCCGCCATCGTCCTCGTTCCCGAAATCGCCCTCACGCCCCAGACGGTGGGCAGGTTCAGGGCGCGTTTCTCCGACGATGTCGCTGTGTTGCATTCGCGTCTTTCGGCCGGCGAGCGATTCGACCAGTGGGACCTCGTGCGCAACGGCGAGGCGCATGTGGTCGTCGGCACCCGCAGCGCGCTTTTCGCTCCCGTGCATGACCTCGGCCTCGTCATCATCGACGAGGAGCACGACTCCTCCTACAAGCAGGACAACGCTCCGCGCTACGACGCCCGTGTCGTCGCCTACGAGCTGGCGCGCATGCGTGGCGCGACGCTCGTGCTGGGCTCGGCGACGCCGGGCATCGACACGCTCGCGTCATGTGCGGGCGGCGTTCGCGGCGAGCGTGCGTGGCAGCATGTCACGCTCGGCGAACGGCCAGGTGGCCAGACCCTTCCCGACGTGCAGGTCGTCGACATGGCCGCCGAGTTCAGGGGCGGGTCGCGCTCCATGTTCTCCAAGGCGCTCGTCGAGGCGCTGCATGGCGTATACGAACGGGGCGAGAAGGCCGTCTTGCTGCTCAACCGGCGCGGATTCGCCTCCTTCGTGCTCTGTCGCGAATGTGGCTTCGTGCCCGAATGCCCGCACTGTTCGACATCGCTCACCTTTCACGAGAGCGCGGGAACGCTCGTCTGCCACCATTGCGACCATTCCGAGCCCCTCCCCGCGGTTTGCCCGCAATGCGGAAGTCCCTACCTGCGCAAGTTCGGTGCCGGTACCGAACGGGTGGAGGCCGAGCTGTGCCAGATCGTCCCCGTCGACATGCCCGTCATTCGCATGGATGCCGACACCACGCGGGAGAAGGGCGCGCACGAGCGTCTGCTCGACGAGTTCTCCTCGGCCCATGGTGGCATCTTGCTCGGTACCCAGATGATCGCGAAGGGGCTCGATTTCCCCGACGTGACGCTCGTCGGCGTCATCAACGCCGATACGACGCTCAAGCTTCCCGATTTTCGCGCATCCGAGCGAACCTTCCAGTTGCTCGAGCAAGTGAGCGGCCGGGCAGGTCGTGCCGACAAGCCCGGGCACGTTATCGTCCAGACCTACTGGCCCGAGCATCCGGCCATATGTGCCGCAGCCGCGCATGATAGGGAGCGCTTCCTCGAAAGCGAGCTTCCGTTGCGCGAGGAGCTTGGCTATCCGCCCTTCACGCGTCTCGCGAACATCCTCGTCTGGGGTAGGGACGAGCGTCTGGTGCGTCAGGTCATCACCGAGGTGACGCTTGCCGTCAACTCGTCGATGGTGTCCGCCGGATGCGAATGGGACGTCCTTGGCCCCGCACCATGCCTGCTTGCGCGCTTGCGCGGGCTGTACCGCTGGCATACGCTCGTCAAGGCCCCGGTCAACGCGGACATTTCCGCCATCATCGATCCGGTTCTGAAGGCGCGCAAGGCGAACGCCGACGTGCGCGTTGCCGTCGACGTCGACCCGGACAATCTGTTCTAGACGAGACGGGGGATGAGACAACGTCTCGATGAGACAACGTCTCAGGGCAACTGTCTCATTTTGAAGCGGGCTGTCGGGAAGCGACCGTCGGAGCAAAGTAACTTGCCTGCACGTATATTGTGAGGCAGAGGCCAAAAAATCATTGCCTCGTACTTCGCATTGCTGTATCCTATCTCTTCGCGTCGTTTCCTCCGTGGGGATAGGCCCGCACGCGAAACGAATGGCACGACAGGAAAAGGATCAGACAATGGACTACATCCGCGCAATCGAGCAGCAGCAGATCAAGGAGATTCCCGAGTTCTTCCCGGGCTCCCATGTAAAGGTTCACTACCGCATCAAAGAGGGCAACCGCGAGCGCATCCAGGTGTTCGAGGGTGACGTCATCCGTCGTCATGGCTCCTCCAACCGCGAGACCTTCACGGTTCGCAAGGTCTCCTTCGGCGTGGGTGTCGAGCGCACCTTCCCCGTGCATTCCCCCAAGATCGAGAAGATCGAGGTCGTGCGTCACGGTGCCGTGCGTCGCGCCAAGCTCTACTACCTGCGCGACAAGGTCGGCAAGGCTGCTCGTCTGCGCGAAAAGGGCTTCTAATCAGCCTAACAAAGAAAGAACGCGAAGAGCTCCGCAGGGTACATACTGCGGAGCTCTATTCGTATATGCGCGAGATCGTTCCCGAGGGCATCGTCGTCGGCATCGACGAGGTCGGCAGGGGAGCGTTGGCCGGTCCGCTCATGGTTGCCTGCGTGGCGCTGCCGGACGATCCGCAAGTCATCGGACTCGATGACTCCAAGAAGCTCTCGCCCAAGCGTCGTGCCGAGCTGGCAGAGCAGATTGACGAAGTGGCTCTTGGTGTGGGCATTGCACGTGTTGAACCTGACGAAATCGATGCCTGTGGCATGGCCGCAAGCTTGCGTGTCGCGATGAAACGAGCCCTTACGGCATGCGAGCATGACCTTGCCAAACGCGGGTACGTCGAAGATATCGCTGGCGTACTCATCGATGGTAATCCCGTTCACGTGCACGAGCGCGAGATCTGCGTCGTCAAGGGCGATGGAAAGCTTGCCTGCATTGCCGCGGCAAGCATCGTTGCCAAAGTCACTCGCGACAACCTGATGGTCGATTTTGCCAATGAGCATCCCGCCTATGGTTTCGAGAGCAACAAGGGGTACGGATCTGCCGGGCATATCGCCGCCCTCAGGGAACACGGGGCAAGTCCGGTCCATCGGCAGAGCTTTCTCGGCAACATACTCGCCGAGCAACAATCCCTGTTGTAGTAGAATGACAGGTCATGCGCATGCGATGCGTATGCTTCGTCGTGCGCAGAACGCGAAGCGAATACACTTGCAAGCAACGTACGGGAGTTATAGATGACGCAACGCAAGTCGTCCGCAGGTGGCTCCGGCAAGAAGCCCGAATCGGACATCGAGAAGGAGAAGCGCGCCAAGGAGCGCGAGAAGGCCGCCAAGAGGCGCGCCAAGGAGCGCGAGAGGCAGGAACGCGACGCCGAACGGTATCGCAAGGCTGCCGAAGCCGCGCGCAAGCGCGCCGCCGACGAGCGCGCCAAGCAGGCTGCCCTCGAGAACGACCCCGTCTACCAGGAAAAGAAGCGCAAGGAAGCCGAAAGGCTCAAGGAGCGCGGCAAGCGCGAGATGGAAAGGCAGCGCAAGCGCTCGGAACGTCGTTCCGCCGCCGCGGCCCGCTCCAAGGCAAAGATAGACGAGCGCGATGCCCAGAAGTCCACCGGCATCTCGACTGCCGAGCGCAAACGTCGCCAGCGCGAGTACGCCGACCTCGAGCGTCGCCAGGCACTCGCGAAGCAGAAGAAGAGCGCTCCCTCGAAGTCGAAGCGCAACAGCAAGAGCCTCGCCTGCCTCGTCCTCATCGTCATCCTCGCCATCGCCTCGGCCATCGCGTTGTACCCCCCGCAGGACAAGATCACCATGGGTCTCGACATCCAGGGCGGCGTCTCGGTCAACCTCAAGGCATCCACGACCGACGGGTCGCCCATCACCGCCGAGCAGATGGACCAGACGCAGCTTGTCATCTCCAATCGCGTCAACGCCTCCGGTGCCGCCGCGGCGACCATCCAGCAGCAGGGCAACGACGCCTTTCTCGTCCAGGTTCCCGGTGCCGCCGAGAACTCCCAGGCCATCCTCGACACGCTCAGCAGCCAGGGTGTCCTGGAGTTCGTGGACGTCGGGACCATTACTGACGAGACCGCACGCACGTTCATTCAGCAGGGGCTCACCGGCATGAACCTCAAGAAGGAAGGCGTCACGTACACGCCGTTCATGACGGGCGAGGAAGTCGATAACGTCACGGTCGACCGTCCGCAGGCCTCGGCCGAATATGCCGTCAACCTGCAGCTTGACGGTACGGGTACCGCCGAGTTCGCCGCGGTGACGCGCGAGCTCGTGAGCACGCACGGGCAGATAGCCATCTTGCTCGATGGCGTCGTCGAGTCGGCTCCCGCAGTGCAGGCCGCCATCACCAACGGACAGGTGCAGATCACCGGCAACTACACGGTCGAGGAGGCAAACGCCCTCAAGACGATCATCGACTCCGGCTCGCTGCCGGTTTCGCTGTCCATCGAGCAGGCCTCCACGGTCGGCCCCACGCTCGGCCAGCAGGCGTTGTGGTCGGGCATACTCGCCGCCCTCATCGGTATCGCGCTCGTCATCGTCTGGATGCTCGTCTTCTACAAGGGCCTGGGTCTTCTGCCCGCGGCTTCGATCTTCCTCATGTCGGTCGTCTACCTCGGCTTGCTCGCCCTGCTCTCGCAGGTGGGATGGTTCTCCCTCACCTTGCCCGGCATCGCGGGCATCATCGTCAACATCGGCATGTCCGCCGACTCCTCGATTCTCATCATGGAATGCTTCCACGAGCAGATACGCGAGGGCAAGTCGGTCAAGACGGCCGCCACCGCAGGTGTCAAGGAAGGTATCTTCACCTCGCTTGACGCCGATGTCGTCACGCTCGTCTCCGCGCTCATCCTCTACTTCTTCGCCATGGGCGACGTGCGCGGCTTCGGCCTTACGCTCGCGCTCGGCATCATTTGCGACCTCGTCGTGATGGCCCTGTTCAGCGGGCCCATCATGCGCATCCTTGGCCCGCGCGTCATCGACCGCCATCCCGCGTTCTGGGGTATCGTCGATGACGTCAACGAGGGCGAATACATCGTGAAGGAGGCGGTGTAAATGTACTCGTTGAGACCACATACGAAGATCGACTTCGTCAGGCTCTGGAAGTACGGCTTCAGGCTCTCCGGCGTTCTCATCGCCCTTGCCCTCGTCGGCTTCGTCGTGAGCACGGTTCTCACGGGAGCCCCGCTCACCCTCGGCACCGAGTTCTCGGGCGGCACCTCGATCCAGATAAACGATGCCGGCGACGTCACCGAAGATGAGCTCGAGGATGCGTTCAACAAGGCCGCGAGCAAGCTTGGCTACGAGACGCAGATATCCTCCATCCAGACGGCCGCGAGCATGTCCGGTGGCAATGGCTACATCGTCAAGACGACCGATACCGTCTCGACCAACGCGAGCGAGATCATGAGCGAGGTCGAGGGAGCTCTCGACATAGACGAGAACGCGGTCGAAATCGAGACCATCGGTGCGAGCTGGGGTGCCTCGGTCATCTGGAGTTCGGTCCTCGCGTTCTTCCTGTCATGCCTGGGCATCCTCGCCGTCATCGCCATCCGCTACCGCGAACCGCGCATGGGCGTCGTCGCGCTCATCTGCCTGTTCCATGACATGATCGTCGTGCTCGGCATCTACGCCTGGGCGGGTCTGTTCTTCCATATGGAGATCACCTCCGACGTCATCGCGGCATTGCTCGCCATCATCGGCTACTCGCTCTACGACACCGTCGTCGTGTTCCATCGCATCAGCCGAAACGCCTCGCCGCAGATGAAGTGCAGTCTTCTCACCTGCGCCAACACCTCGCTCAACGAGGTCATCGTGCGTACGATCAACACGTCGATCACCTCGGTCATCCCCGTGCTGTTCATGCTGATCATCGGCACCGACACGCTCGTCGACTTCGCTTTCGCGATGTTCTGCGGCATGGTCGTCGGCGTCTACTCGACACTCGCCATCTCCGCGCCCATCTACACCAAGTGGAAGGCCAAGGACCCGGCGTACGCCCGTCTCGAGAACAAGTATCCCTACGAGGTCGTCCAGTCGCCGTTCACCAAGCAGATGATGCTCGAGGCACGCAAGGAAACCGCCGAGAAGCTCAAGGTCGAAAAGCAGGAGCGCAAGGAGGCAAAGGCTGCCGAGCGCGAAGCCGCGGCAAAGGTCAAGCAGGAGGAGAAGGACGCCCTGCTCAAGGCCAAGGAGACCGAAAAACATGCCGACGAGCGCATCAGGCACACGGCAGGCGAGAAGCTTGACGAGCTCAAGCAGGCCGAAAGGGAGACCGAGTCCGAGATCGACCGTCAGATCGCCCCCGACATCTTTGCGGGGTCGGATTCGGACATCGACGAGGACAGGCAATCCGCAGCCTTGGATGAAAGGGACCCCGAGGCGGCGCAAGATGAGCAACGGCATGATGACGCTGTGAGGGACGAGACTTCCGGCAACGCGGACGATGGCGACGATGCCGAGCCCGATGGGGCCGAAGCTGTCGTGCGGGAGGCAGACGACTCTCCGGAAGCCGAGTCCGGGGACGACGGGGATTCGCAGGAGGCTTCCGCGACGAGCGGCAAGTACTCGGCCGCCAAACCCGTGGATTCGGGTGATGACACCATCACGACCACGACGAGCTTCTCGTACGAGTACGTGACTGGTGAAGACGACGAGGATGACTCCCGGAGCTAGGTTGCGACCGCAGCTCCCGGGTTCTCATGGACGTGGACTATCGAGGCGGGCCGTCGATCGCGGCCCGTTTCGGGTATTCGGACAAGATCGCGTGTTCCGTCCAAAAGGCGCATCGGAGGAAACGACCGTGTCTCAGCGTTATGCGACAATCCGTATATGAACGATCATCGCGAACATACCAGATTGGATGTCACCCCCGTTGACGAGGAGGCGGCGCACGAGATCGCCCTGGCATGCAATCTCGGCTCCCTTCTCTCGCGGGTCCTCGTCTCGCGTGGTGTCGAAACCCCGGATGCCGCACGTTCGTTCCTGGCCCCCTCGCTCGAGCGCGATTGGGTGGATCCGGCCGCGATCCCCGGCATGCTCGATGTCGTCGATTGCCTGCGGGCCGCCATCGAGGGCAAGAAGCGCATCCTCGTCTTTGGCGACTTCGACGTTGACGGCATTACGGCCACGGCTCTCTCGGTGCGTGCCCTGCGGGCGCTTGGCGCCGATGCGCACGGGCTCATTCCGCATCGCTACGATGAGGGATACGCCCTGTCGGAGGCCGCGATCGAGCGTGGCATGGCATGCCATCCGGACCTCATCATGACCGTCGATTGCGGCATATCCTGCGCGAACGAGGTCGAAGACCTTCTCGCGCGCGACGTCGAGGTCTGCATCACCGACCATCACGAGCCGGGCGAGGCCGTTCCCGTCAACGTTCCCGTTGCCGACCCAAAGCTCGACCCCACGTGCCCGTCGCGTGATCTCGCCGGTGCGGGTGTCGCCCTCAAGCTCTTCTGCATGCTCGGTGCCGCGCTGGGCAAGCCAGACCTTTGGCTCGATCTCACCGATCTCGCCGCGCTCGGCACCATCGCCGACCTCATGCCGCTCATGGGCGAGAATCGCGCCCTAGTGGCACACGGCCTTGCGCACATGCGCAACGATACGCGCGTCGGGCTGCTCGCCCTGGCGGCCGTCTGCGGGATCGAAATCGACGCCATCACCGCGACGCGGCTATCCTTCTCGCTCATTCCGCGTCTCAACGCGGCGGGTCGCATGGGCGACGCGAGCATAGGCTATGACCTGCTGATGTGCGACGATCTCGATCGCGCCCAATGTATCGCCGGCCAGCTCGAGCAAGTCAACGAGCAGCGGCGTCAGACGGAAGTCGAGCTCAACGCCCAGGTCGAGGAGCAGCTTTCCCATGCGCATGGCGACGATGCCGTCATCGTGGTCGCCGGCGAAGGTTGGCATGAGGGGGTAAAGGGCATCGTCGCCTCCCGCATCGCCCGTTCCCGCAAGAGGCCCGTCATCATCTTCTCGATCGAGGATGGCCAGGCGCGCGGCTCGGGTCGTTCGTATGGCGATGTCAACCTCTTCGAGCTCGCAAGTGGCTGCTCCGACCTCTTCGAGAAGTTCGGGGGTCATGCGGCTGCCATCGGCATAACGCTTCCCGCAGACAAGCTCGACGAGCTCAGGCGGCGTCTATGTGCCCAGCTGGTCGAGATGCAACACGATGCGCCAGGTCCCGGCGTACGCGTTGACGCCGTCGCGCGCGTCGAGGAATGCACCCTCGAGCAGTTCTCCGAACTCGAGCTCCTCCAGCCCTGCGGCAATGGCAACCCCATGCCGCTTCTCGCCTTGCGGGACGTCTTTCTCGATAACCGCACGGTCGTGGGCAAACAGGGTAATCACTTCGCCTTCGACGCGAGTGACGGGACCGCCCGGGTTTCGGGCATCTTCTTCGGTCCGCAGGACCTCCAGGAGCTCGTGGATTGCACGACGATCTGCGACGTGGTCTTCGAGCCCGACGTCAACGAGTTTCGCGGACGCAAGACCCCCAAGCTCATGACGAAGGAGATACTCTTCGATTCCAGCCCCGCCGCGCAGACGGATATGTCCCATCACATCGACGAGCTCTTCGAGCGACAAGGGGAAATCTGCGAGACGGGCGATTACGCTGGCATCACGCAAGTCGCGCGTTTCAACACCAAGGTGGTCGGTGTCACCTACGAAAACCGCCAGGATGTCCTCGCATCGCTCGAGCCCGGCGTCGAGCTCTTGCTCAGGCGCGATTCCCAGAACGAATACGATGCGAATGCCATCGCCGTGACCTTGCTCGACGGCACCCAGCTCGGCTATCTCAACAAGCACCTCGCCAAGCAGCTCGCCCCTGCCATGGACGCCGGCACGCCCTACGATGCCGCCGTGAGCGCCGTGACGGGCGGGCCGGCAGATCCCATGGCCGACGTACGCTCGCCCGGACCACTCGGCGTGCGCGATCCCGGCGTGGTCGACCGCAGCTACGGTGTCAACATCGTCGTGCGACGCACCGACCTCGACATGGGACAGGCGGTAAACGACGTCGAGGAGCACAGGCGCTCGCTACTCGAGGCGCGTGAACGCTGGGCGTCCCTTCCGACCGCAGACCTGGAAGATGCCCTGCGCACCGCTCTCATCGGCAACCATGCCCTACATGATGCGCAGGCTCGCGCGCTCGACGCCCTCGCGCACGGACGCAATACGCTTGCCATCATGGCAACGGGGCGCGGCAAGTCGCTCATATTCCATTTGCATGCTGCGCGCGCCGCCTTGCTCGAGGGCAAGGCCTGCGTCTTCGTCTATCCGTTGCGCGCCCTCGTGGCGGACCAGGCCTTCCATCTCCAGGAGGTCTTCGCCCAATTCGGGCTCACGGTCTCCGTTCTCACGGGCGAGAGTTCCGAGGAGGCACGTGCCAGGGCCTACGCGGGTCTAGCCGATGGCAGTGTCAACTGCGTGCTCACCACGCCCGAGTTTCTCTCCATACACGCCGCGCGTTTCGCGCAATCTGGCCGCGTCGGGTTCGTTGTCGTCGACGAGGCCCATCACGTCGCCTTGGCCCGGGCGGGCAACCGCAGCGCCTACGCCACGCTCGACGCCACGCTCGCGACCCTCGGAAACCCGCTCGTCCTCGCCGTCACGGCAACGGCCGGCACGCAGGAGTCTGAGGTCATACGTTCCGTGCTCTCCATCGACGAGCTCGTCCTCGACCCGACGGTGCGGGAGAATCTCCACGTCGACGACCACCGCGACGTCCGCGATCGCGAGCAGTATCTCGCCGGCATTGTCGCGAGCGGGGGAAAGTGCGTCGCCTACGTCAATTCCCGCGACCAATCGCTCTCGCTTGCCCGCATGTTGCGCAAGCGCCTCCCCAATCTCGCCCCGTACATCGGCTTCTACAATGCTGGCCTGTCAAAGCCCGACCGCAAGGCTATCGAGGATGCCTTCAGGAAAGGGGAGCTGCGCTGCATCATCTCCACGAGCGCCTTCGGCGAGGGTATCGACATTCCCGATATCGAGCATGTCATCCTGTATCACCTGCCGTTCAATGACATCGAGTTCAACCAGATGTCCGGCCGGGCGGGTCGTGATGGTCGCGATGCGACGATCCACCTGCTCTTTGGCTATGGCGATGCGCGCATCAACAAGACCATACTCGAGTCCGGCGCTCCGCCACGCGAGGCCCTCGTCGTTCTCTATCGCGTCTTGCGCGAGCTCGCGCAACGGGCGCAGGCGAAGGGTGACGGGGGATTCTCCTGCACCAATCGCGAATTGGCCGATCGCGCCATGAAGCTCGACAGGCATGTTAAGCTAGACGAGTCGAGCGTTTCATGCGGCATATCGGTCTTTCGCGAACTCGGTTTCATCGAGACGAGCGGGGCAAGCGTCGCACGTTACATCACGCTCGTGCCCGATCCCGGGCATATGGAGCTCAGGGATTCGGTGCGCTATCGCGAGGGGCTTGACGAGCTCGAGGTATTCAAGGCGTTCAAGGGCTGGGTGCTCAAGGCAGACGCCCGGCAGCTCCTCGAACGCTTCAATCGGCCCATCTTGCCCGATGGCATGGCATAACGCGTTTCGTGGCACAAAGGAGTGAGTGCGTGAGCGAACACAACGGCATAGCGACGCGCGACGAAGGCGATGCGGCGACCGATCGCTTCGACATTCTCTTCGAGAACGCATCCACGTACCTGAATGACGAAGATTGCAAGGCGATCGAGGAGGCCTACCTCTTCGCGAAAGGCGCTCACGAGGGCCAGTTTCGCAAGTCCGGCGAGCCGTTCATCATGCATCCCGTCGAAGTCGCGATCATCCTGTCCGACCTTCGCATGGATAGCGACACCCTGCGCGCGGCCGTCCTGCACGATACGGTCGAGGATACCGAGTACACGCTCGAGGACGTGCGCCAGAAGTTCGGCGATACCGTCGCCGAGCTCGTCGACGGCGTCACCAAGATCAACAGCCTCGAGATCGAGTCTCTCAGCCATGCGCAAGTCAACAACCTGCGCAAGATGCTCATGGCGATGAGCAACGACATTCGCGTCATCGTCATCAAGCTCGCCGACAGGCTCCATAACATGCGCACCCTCATGGCGCTGCGCGAGGACCGGCGCATCTTCAAGGCGCGCGAGACCATGGAGATCTACGCGCCGCTTGCCAATCGACTCGGCATGGGTTCGATTAAGTGGGAACTCGAGGACCTCTCGTTCTTCTACCTCGAACCCGCCAAGTACCAGCAAGTGCAGAAGATGGTCAACGAGACACGCGAGGCTCGGGAGAGATACCTCGCACAGGCCATGGATGCGCTGCGCGAGGAGCTCGATCGAGTCGGGCTCGAAAACGCCAAGATATACGGTCGTCCCAAGCACCTGTACTCCATCTACCAGAAGATGAAGAAGAAGGACAAGGGATTTTCCGAGATATACGACCTCATCGGCTTGCGTATCATCGTCGACTCCATTCCGGAATGCTATTCGAGCTTGGGCGCCGTCCATAACCTGTGGCATCCCATTCCGGGGCGTTTCAAGGACTACATCGCGATGCCCAAGTTCAACATGTACCAGTCCCTGCATACGACGGTCATCGGTCCGGCGGCACGTCCCCTCGAGATTCAGATCCGCACCGAGGAGATGCACCGCATGAACGAGTACGGCGTCGCGGCCCATTGGCGCTACAAGGAGGGAGCTTCCAAGGACCGCGCCGCGCGCAGCTTCGATGAGAAGCTCACGTGGCTGCGCGAGATGCTCGATTGGCAGCAGGAGACAAACGACCCGCAGGAGTTCATGGAGTCCCTCAAGGTCGACCTCTTCGAGAGCGAGGTATTCTGCTTCACGCCAAAGGGCGAGGTCATCAGCCTGCGGGCGCGTTCCACGCCGCTCGACTTCGCCTACGCCATACATACCGAGGTGGGAAACCACTGCGTCGGCGCCAAGGTCAACGGATCGATCGTCCCGCTCACGTACACGCTGCAGATGGGCGACCGCGTCGAGATCCTCACGCAGAAGAACGCGTCGCCGTCACGCGATTGGCTCTCCATCGTCAACACGCCGCGCGCCCGTTCCAAGATTCGCGCATACTTTGCCAAGATCACGCGCAACGACGATCTCGAGCGCGGTCGAGACTACATCGTGCGCGAGGCGCGCAAGAACGGCGTGACGCTCTCGAGCGGCAAGATGGCGCCCGCGTTTGCCGAGGTGGCCGCCTCGCTCAATTACAAGGGCGCAGACGACATGTACATCGCGGTCGGTGCCGGCAACCTCTCGCCCAAGCAGGTCATGCATCGCGCGCTACGCATACTCAACAAGACGAGCGCGGAGGAGTCCGCGCCCGCTCCTTCCACGATCGAGCACGTGGCGCTCTCTAACGTCACACCGCAGGCCGCGGGCAAGCGCAAGCGCAAGAAGTCCGCGCACAACAAGACCGGTGTCATCGTCAAGGGGCTTGACGACGTCTTCGTGCGCTTGTCGCACTGCTGCAATCCGCTGCCCGGCGACGAGATCATCGGCTTCATCACGCGCGGACGCGGCGTGTCAGTGCATCGGGCCGATTGTCCCAATGCCGATGACCTGCGACGCAATCCCGAGCGCATCATCGAAGTCGCCTGGGAGGGAGAGATCGAGGCGGTCTACCAGGTTGAGATCTACATCGAGGCCATCGACAGGCTGCGCTTGCTGCAGGACATCGTCATGTTCCTCGCCGATTCGGGTGTGAACATCGTCTCGTGCACGACCACGACGCACAAGGACGACATCGTGGAGATGCGCTTCGTCTTCGAGGTCTCCGACCTCGCCGTCGTCAACAGGATCCTCTCGGACGTGAAGCACATAGACGGCGTCTTCGGCGCGTCGCGCGTGCTGCCCAGCAAACAGGGCGCTGCCTCTGCCGGCGGCGCGAAGGGATAGGGGAGCTCCATGAACGTAGAGACCTGCAAGGTAGGGCCCATTCTCACCAATTGCTACATCGTCGAGGACGACGGTCGGGTCATGGTCATCGACCCGGGTGATGCCCTCACGATGATCGTCGCCGACATCCATGCGCGACCCGTCGAGCAGATCGTCGTCACGCACGCCCACTGGGATCACATCGGGGCCCTTTCCGGTCTCGCCGAGGTCACGGGCGCCCCCGTTGCGATGTCTGCCGTCGATGCCGCACTCGTCGACGGCGTGACGAGCCAGGGAGGCCATGACCTCGACCGTGGTCACGGGGCGCCGCATGTCGACCGGCTGCTGCATGATGGCGACAAGGTAGCGCTCGGATCGAGCACGTTCACGGTCATCGAGACGCCGGGTCATTCCGAGGGTTCGATATGCCTGTACTGTGCCGACGCCGGTGTGCTCTTTTCGGGCGACACCCTGTTTTCCGACGGGCGCTTTGGCAGGACCGATTTCGAGCACGGGAGCATGGAGAAGATGCTCGAGACACTGCAACGCAAGTTCGCGCACATCCCCGATGACGTCATCGTGTATCCCGGACACGAAGCCGCCACGACCATGGGTCGCGAGCGCGCCCTCAATCCGCATCTGCGCTAGGAAGGCGAGACGCTCGAGGCAATTCTTGAACGCTTGGCAAGTTTCTCCTTGCGCGCCGCCGCGTTTCGTCTATAATTCCGTCTTGCGCATGTGCGCGGATTCCTCGGTAGCTCAACGGCAGAGCCCTCGGCTGTTAACCGAGTTGTTGTAGGTTCGAATCCTACCCGGGGAGCCAGCATTTTCCAGGGCCGCCTTTTCGCGGCCCTGCTTATACGGGCGTATAGCGCAGCGGGAGCGCACTTCCTTCACACGGAAGGGGCCACAGGTTCGAACCCTGTTACGCCCACCACGAAACCAAAGGCCAGGCATATTTTTCGCCTGGCCTTTCATCGTCCGAAACTCGCGTAGAATAGACCACCATGATTCTCAACGTCGACAAGGTCACCAAGTCATTCGGCACGCGCGTGCTGTTCTCGAATGTCTCGTTTCGCATCAACGAGCGCGACCGTTATGCGCTCGTCGGTCCCAACGGAGCGGGAAAGACGACGCTCATGAACATCATCGCTGGCCTCGAGTCCGCCGATGAGGGGCAGGTCGTCTTCTCACGTGACGCCCATCCGGGATATCTCGAGCAGGAGTCCATCGAGATGGAGGGTCGAAGCGTGCTGGAGGAGGTCATGACGAGCGTCGCCGACGTCGCCGAGATGGGACGCAGGCTCGAGGCCCTCGAGCGCGAGATGGAGAGCGCCGACGAATCCCGTGCCGACGGCCTCCTCGCGGAATACGGACGCCTGCGCACGCGCTTCGAGGCAAGGGATGGCTACAACATCGAGTCGCAGGCGCGACGCGTGCTCTTCGGCCTCGGCTTTCACGAGGAGGACATGGAGCGTTCGACCGACGAGTTCTCCGGAGGCTGGCAGATGCGCATCGCGCTTTCCAAGCTGCTCTTGCGTGCCCCGGAGATACTCCTGCTCGACGAGCCCACCAACCACCTCGACCTCGAGAGCGTGCGCTGGCTCGAGAACTTCCTCAAGAGCTACCGCGGCGCCGTTCTCGTCGTGAGCCATGATCGCGCCTTCATGAACGGCATGGTGGACCATGTCGCCGAGATAGCCAACGGCAAGCTCGACATCTACACGGGCAACTACGATGCCTATCTCGTCCAGCGCGACGAGGCGCGTGCCCGCCTTCTCGCGATGAAGGAGGCCCAGGACAGGGAAATCGCGCACATGGAGGCCTTCGTCGAGAAATTCCGCTACAAGGCGACCAAGGCAAAGCAGGTCCAGGACCGCGTCAAGAAGCTCGAGCGAATCGAGCGCATCGAGATTCCCGAGGAGAAGAAGAAACTGCATTTCGCCTTTCCCCAGCCCGCGCGCACGGGTGATAACGTCGTGCATGTCGAAGGGGTCTCGAAGTCATTTGGCGAGAAGCGGGTCTACGAGAACCTCGACCTCGACATCTGGCGTGGCGACAAGATAGCGCTCGTCGGCCCCAACGGCTCGGGCAAATCGACGCTGCTCAAGATGATCGCCGGCGAGCTCTCCCATGATGCGGGTACGATCGGCTACGGTGCGCACGTCGAGCTCTCGTATTTCGCCCAGCACCAGCTCGAGGAGCTCAACCTGCGCAATAGCGTCTTTGCGGAGCTCGACCAGGCGGCTCCGGGATGGACCCAGACCCAGGTCCGATCGCTGCTCGGCGCCTTCCTCTTCAAGGGAGATGACGTCGACAAGAAGGTGAGCGTGCTTTCCGGTGGCGAGAAGGCGCGTCTGGCGCTCGCCAAGATGCTCGTCGCCCCCTCGCCGCTGCTGTGCCTCGACGAGCCCACCAACCACCTGGACATTCCGAGCGTCGACATCCTCGAGCAGGCGCTGCGCAGCTTCGAGGGAACCATCGTGCTCATCAGTCACGATAGGCATCTCATACGCTCGTTCGCCAACCGCATCGTCTACATCGACGGCGGTGTGGTGACCGACTACGCTGGCGATTACGACTACTTTCTCTACAAGTCGGGCCAGGTCGATATCAATGGCGAGGCGATTGACGAGCCGGACGGGGCGAACAGGTACCGGATGTCGGCTCGCGACAAGACGATGGACGTCAAACCGCAGGCCGACGAGCACCGCAAGCCGCGTCGCACGGTCGCCGTGGGTTCAAAGGGCTCTGCTCCCAAGTCAAAGGAGCAGAAACGCGCCGAGGCCGAGGCACGCAATCGCGTCTACCGCAAGCTCAAGGACGAGCGAAAACGGCTCGCCGAGCTCGAGGCGCAGATGGAGATCGATGACGAGCGGCACGAGGCGCTCGTGACGCTCATGGCCGACGAGACCCTCTATGCCGACCAGGAGCGCTTCGAGGCGGCCATGACCGAGTACAACGAGCTCAAGGCACGCATGACGGCCAACGAGGCCGAATGGCTCGAGCTCTCCGCCGCCATCGAGCTCGAACTCAAGCAGATGGGGGAGGACGCATGACCAACGCAATGCTCTCGCAGGTCATCCAGATCGTCATAATGGTCGTCGCGTTCATTCCGGCACTCGTCTTGCACGAGGTCGCCCACGGGTACGCCGCCTACAAGCTCGGCGATCCCACGGCAAAGAACGCGGGCCGCCTCTCGCTCAATCCGCTCAGACACGTCGATCCCTTCGGGACCGTCATCTTGCCCGGCTGCCTCATCGCCATGTCGGTGCTCGGTGGAGGCGGGGGGGTGCTCTTCGGCTACGCAAAGCCGGTTCCCTACAATCCCCGCTACTTCAAGGACATCCGCAAGGGAGAGCTCATCGTCGGTCTCGTGGGACCGGCGACCAACCTCGCATTGAGCCTCGTGGGCGCCGCCATTGCCTGGGGCGGGATTTACCTCTACCAGACGCCCGCTCTTCCAGCGGCCCTAGGGTATTACATCTGGTACTTCGGGACCTACTTCTGCACCATCAACCTTTGTCTCGCGTTCTTCAACCTCATCCCGATTCCACCACTTGACGGGAGCTCGATCATCGCCGCCTTCCTGAGTGACAGGGCGCTGCGCACCTACTACAAGGTGCAGCAATACGCCATGTTCTTCTTCCTGCTCGTCATCCTCGTGCTGCCGTACTTCCTGCACGTCAACATCTTCGGAATCTATCTCGATGCGACGGCGGGTAGCATCGCCCGTTTCCTGTTGCCCATCTAGCCTTCTCGCGGGAAGGGAGAGTTTCGCCTCGTGGCGCGCAAGAGCAACGACACCCTCATCCTCGTCCTTGTCACGGTGGGCCTCTTCGCGCTGTCGTGCGCCATGCGCTTTTTCCTCGCCGATTTCCAGAAGGGAATCGGCGTCCTTCCCGATGAGATCCGCTATCTCGACCTTGCCTCGAGCCTCTTCAACGACGGGCAGCTCGTCGAGCGTGGTGGTCTTTCGAGTTTCCAGAAGATCCTCTATCCGCTTTCTCTCTTCCCGGCGTTTCTGGTCGATGATCCGGAGACGCGCGTGAGGGTCATCGCCCTACTCAACAGCATCTACGTCTCGTCGGCCGTCTTTCCGGCGCTCGTTCTCGCGCGACGCCTCTTTACCAGCAAGGCTCCCGTCATCGTCTGCCTTGTCTTCACGCTCGTCATGCCCGACATGTGCTATTCGATGACGTTCCTGAGCGAATGCATCTACCTCCCCCTCGTGCTCTGGCTCGTCGCCTGCTGCCTGAGGGCCCTCGAGACGCGGGGAAGGGCGGGATATGCCTGGTGCGCCGGTGCAGGACTACTGTGCTACGTTACCTATCTCGCCAAGGAAGTGGCCTTGGGCTTCGCGCTCGCCTTCATCGTGATGATGGTCGTGCGAATTTGCCGCCCTATGCGATATGCAGACGCGAATTCGGGCTTGCTCTCGCACCCGGCCCACCCTTCGCGCGATGCCGCTGCGGAACTCGCGCGCCTGCGGCACGCTCAGACAGTCCTCGCAAGACCGCATCGCGCTCAGTGCGTGCCTGCTCGAGATGCCCGTATTCACGCCTGCATATCGCTGGTTTGCTTCTTTGTGACATTTGCGATTCCCTTCATCATTCTCAAGCTCACGCTCTTCTCGGGACTCCTCAACTCGTACAACCAGACCGACCCGTCGGTTCTGCTCAATCCCTATACGCTGCTCTTCTCCCTTTACGCGTTCCTGAGTGATACGACGCATTTCGTCATCGCGTTCATGTTCTTCCCGCTCGTCCTGCCCGCTCTCACCTGGCCGCGGCTGACCAGGCGCGAGCGCGATCTTTACCTCTTCTGTCTGCTTGCCTTCGTCTTCATCCTCCTCATCGTCATCTACACCATCTCCATACGCGAGGATTTGGGCCACGTCGGCATTCGCCCCCACGTACGTTACGTGGCGCCCCTTTTCCTGCCCTTGCTGTTCCTGACCATCAAGCAGCTGCTCCGTGGCGACGGGGCTGCCATCATGCGCAGCCCGCGGGTCTTCTGCGCCGCCATCGCCTCGACGCTCGCGGTCTGCCTGCTCGTCGTCTTCATGCTGGGAAGCGGCGATTACTCGCAGGGTTTCGACAACGCGCAATTCCACGTGCTGCGCCTTTTGGATGACCGCATATCCACCCTTCCGATCGATCCGGGCGCCGATCCGTCTCAGAGCGCAGCCGTGAGCGACATTTACCACGGCGCCCTCCTCGACATCAATCCGGGTACGTGGCTCGCCAAGGTGCTTGTCTGCGCGTACCTCCTCTTCGGCATGTGGGCAGTGGCGTCCCGGCGGCATCCCGGCGCTGCCGTCTTCGTGCCCGTGGCGATCATGCTCGTCATGATCGCCAATAACGTCGGCGCCTACCAGTACAACGATTCCGTGTATCGCATAGAGGACGACGAGGTCACGGAGATGCGTTTGCTGGCGGATTTCGTCGACGGGCTCGATCGTGGCGAGCAGGTCCTCTTCGTCTTGGATGATGCAAGCTCGGCCTTCAACAACCATTCCGACGTCTACATCGACAACAGACGTCTCAATTGCGTCTACATCCTCGAGAGGCAGCTGCGCTCGGCTCTCGGGGCCGGTGCCATTGCCCAGAAGGCGCTGCTGCTCCAAGGCGACGCGACGATGGGGGACAACATCTTCGGCGCAAATGGCCGGACTTGCGATGACGCGTCGGGGATTGGCTATATCGTGACGCCATCGAGCCAGAGGCTGCGCTTTGCCCCGGAATGCGCGCAGGACGTGACGCCCGAGGGAATCGAGGATACCGTGATATACCGTGTCGTTCCCGACGCGGCCATCGCGCTGGCCTCCCCGGCAATCGAAGCCTCGTCATCAAGATAGCGCCTGCGCTGCGCTAGAATAGCGATTCGAACGCATTCGAATGAACGGGAGCACGAGCGTGTCATATCGCGTCCGCATAGATGCATATCAGGGACCATTTGACCTGTTGCTCTCGCTCGTCTCGCGTCAGAAGATCGACATCGGGGCGATCTCCATCGCCGACATCACCGATCAGTATCTTGCCGAGGTCGAACGCATGAAGGACCTCGATCTCGATATCGCGAGTGACTTCCTCGTCGTCGCGGCCACGTTGCTGCAGATCAAGGCATCCTCGCTTCTGCCCAAGGAGGTCGTCGAGCCAATCGAGCTCGATGACGAGCTCGCCAACTTGACGCCCGAGCAGACGCGCGACATCCTCGTCGAACGTCTCGTCGTGTACAAGCAGTTCAAGAACGTCGCGGCGGCCCTGGGTGCGCGGATGGAGAACGAGGCGAAGATGCATCCGCGTCTTGTCGGCCCCGACGAGCGCTTCCTGGGTCTCATGCCCGATTACCTCAAGGATGTCACCCTGCATGGGCTGGCCGTCATCTGCGCCGATATCGCGGCGCGACGTGACACCTTTCTGCTCGAGGCCGAGCACATCGCCGCCGTGCCCATTTCGATGGAGCGCCATGTCGAGGGGATTTACCGCTCGATGCGACGTCGCGAGAGCTGCACCTTCGAACAGCTCGTCGGTCCCGCGCCCACGCCCGAGCTCGTCGTCGTCACGTTCCTGGCGATTCTCGAACTCTACAAACGCGGCGTCATCAAGATCTTCCAGGACGTTGCCTTTGACGAGATACAGCTCGACATCGAACCCGACGCTCCCGAAATCACCGACTTCTCGGTGCCCGATTGGGGCATGCCAGACGACCCTTCGCTCGAGCAGTTCGACGAGGACGATGCTGGCGAAACCGATGACGGAATCGAGGCAAGTGGCCCGGAGGCTTTCTCCCAGGCAGCCTCTTCAACCTCTCATGAGGAGTGAGCATGGCACGTGACAAGCAGATTGCTGACCTGATGAGCGCCGTCGAAGCGCTCCTGTTCGTTTCCGATGAGCCGGTGAGCGCCGCGCGCCTGGCGGATATTCTCGAGGTCGGTCCCGTGCAGGTTGACGAGGCCCTCGTGGCGCTCGCCGCCGAGTACCGTGATGAGAACCGCGGTATCCAGCTACGCGAGGTGGCGGGAGGATGGCGCTTCTACACGCATCCCGCCCACAACGACGTCATCGAGCGCTACGTCATCTCATGGGACACGCATCGCATGTCGCAGGCCGCTCTCGAGGCCCTTGCCGTCATCGCGTATCACCAGCCCGTGACGCGCGCGATGGTCAATGCCATACGTGGCGTGAATTCGGAAAGCGTTGTCTCCTCGCTCGTCGAGAAGGGGCTCGTACGCGAGATGGGGCGCGACAAGCCGGGCGGCTCCATCCTCTATGGCACGACGCGCACCTTTCTCGAGCGCTTCGGCCTCAGAAGCGTGAAGGACCTGCCGCCGCTCGAGGACTTCGCTCCCGACGAGGCGAGCAAGGAGCAGATCCGCGAACGTCTGAGCGGCGCGGGAAAGACCGATGACATGCAGCTCGAGCTTGCAGATGACGAGGAGGGGCTCGCGACTGTCCGGGTCGGTCTCGCGGTCGAGGAAGTCGACCGCGGTGATGACGTGCGCGAAGACGACGCCGAGGGCGTCGCCGAGATCATCGGGCAGTCCATGACCCAGAAGGTCGACGACTACCTCGGAGTCGACATCGAGGACGTCGACGGCATCCTCGACGCGTACTTCGGTGAGGATGACATAAACGTCTCTGACGACGATGACGCTGCCGACGATGGGGACGATGACGAGCTGGATGATGAGTACGCAGCCGACGAGGACGACCTGATCGACACGGCCGACCCCGAGGAAGAAGAGGCGTACGTCTATACCGAAGACGATGACGAGGAGCTCGACGAAGCCGAGCCCGACGATGACGATATCGAGCTGGTCGGATAACCATGTCAGACGCAACGCCCGAACAGCCGTTTCCCATGCGCCTGCAGAAGTTCCTCGCGCGCGCCGGCGTCGCGAGCCGCAGGGGATCGGAGGACCTCATGACCGCCGGTCGCGTGAGCGTGAACGGCCAGATCGTGACCGAACTCGGCAGCAAGGTCGATCCCAAGGTTGATGTCGTGTGCGTCGATGGGCGCGAGGTGCATCTCGAGGATGGCAGCGTCTACCTCATGCTTCACAAGCCCAAGGGCTATCTGACCACGATGGATGATCCCCAGGGTCGCCCCTGCGTGGCACAGCTCGTACCCCGGGGACGCTATCCCGGCCTCTTTCCGGTCGGCAGGCTCGACAAGGACACGACGGGGCTCCTGCTCTTCACGACCGACGGGGACATGGGCCAGCGCCTCCTGCATCCGAAGCACCATGTGGACAAGACCTACCAGGCACATGTCGCGGGCGTGCCCGACGAGGTCGACCTCGCGCGTCTGCGTGGCGGCATCATGCTCGACGACGGTCTCACGGCCCAAGCACGGGTGCGTATCGTCGCCGAACGTCCCGATGGCAGTTCCGACATCGAGCTCGTTATTCACGAGGGACGCAAGCGGCAGGTCAAACGCATGTGCGCGGCCGTGCACCACCCGGTGCTCGACTTGCACAGAAGCAGTTTCGGCCCACTCGAGCTCGTCGATGTCGAGGAGGGGTCTTGGAGATTGCTGACCGAAGACGAGGTTGCGAGTCTGCGCGAAGTCGCGGGACTCTAGGACGAAAGGTGTCGTCGTGACGCGCGAGAAAGAAACTGCTACTCCCAACCCGCTTGCGACGGCGGCTGATGACGAAACACCGCGCGTGCTCCTCATGCGACATGCCCAGACGCATGCGAATGCGCAGGGGTTCTTCCTCGGCAGGCGAGACGAAGGCGTCACCGGACTCGGCGAGGAGCAATCGCGTCGTGCGGTTGCCGGCCTTGTCGCCTGGCGCCCCGACCGCATCATCTGTTCGCCACTCAAGCGTTGCAAGACGATGATCGCCGAGCCGGCAGCCCGCGAGCTCGGCATCGAGGCCCAGGTTGACGAGCGTCTCGTCGAGTTCGACTTCGGACCCATCGAGGGGATGAGCTTTGACGATGTCATCGAACGGGACCTTCCGTTTCCGTGGGGTCCGCGCGCTGCGGGATGGCCGCCGGACGGAGGAGGGGAGAGCTTCGACGGTTTTCTCGCCCGCATCAGAAGCGCGAGTGATGATTTGGAGCGCCTCGAAGGCCGCACGGCCGTCGTCGTGCATGGCGGCGTCATCCGCGGCTTCATGGGCAATTGGCTCAACATGGGAACCGATGAGGTCAATCACCTCATCGTGCGCAATGTCGACGGTTTCGTCTTCAGGGTTCGCCCCGGCTTTGCCGAACTCGAATCCTACGGTATCCATCCCGAGGATTTGGGCAATTACTAGCCGTACGTTTTTCCAGATGGTGTACCATCTTGCAGACGTTTTCGAGAGAAAGGCAGCGCTGACATGCCAAACGAGGGCAGTTTCGAGGCGGCAAAACGCAAGAGCGACCTGATTCGCGCGGATTTCGAGGTCAATCCCGGAAAGTACCGCATGCTCACGGGTGACCGGCCCACGGGCAGGCTGCATCTCGGGCACTACTTCGGAACGCTCAAGGGGCGTGTCGACTTGCAGAACCGCGGCATACGCACGAACATCGTCATCGCCGACTACCAGGTCATCACCGACCGTGATACCACGGCAAACATCGCCGACAACGTCTACAACATCGTCATCGACTACCTTGCCTGCGGCATCGATCCGCAAAAGACGATGATCTTCACCCACTCGTCCGTCCCCGCGCTCAATCAGCTCATGCTTCCCTTCCTCTCGCTCGTGAGCGAGTCAGAGCTCGAGCGCAACCCGACGGTCAAGGCCGAGCAGGAGGCGTCGGGTCATGCGCTCACGGGCCTGCTCCTGACCTATCCGGTTCACCAGGCCTGCGACATTCTCTTCTGCAAGGGCAACGTCGTTCCCGTTGGCAAGGACCAGCTCCCCCACATCGAGATCACGCGTACGATCGCGCGTCGTTTCAACGAGCGCTACGCCCCGGTGTTCCCCGAGCCCGAAGGCGTCCTCTCCGACGTCATCGAGGTGCCCGGCCTGGATGGGCGCAAGATGTCCAAGAGCTACAAGAACGGCATCTCGCTGTGCATGACCGCAGACGAGACCGCCAAGATCGTCAAGAAGTCCCCGACGGATTCCGATCGCAACATCACCTTCGACCGAGAGAACCGTCCCGGCGTCTCCGCATTGCTCACCACCGCGGCATTGTGCTCGGGTCGTGCCGAGACCGACATCGCCGCCGAAATCGGCGACGGGGGTGGCGGCGCGCTCAAGGCCTTCGTCATCGAGGCGGTCAACGAGTATTTCGCGCCCATCCGCGCGCGTCGCGAGGAGCTCACGCATGACATGGACTACGTCAGGGACGTGTTGCACGAGGGCAACCGCAGGGCGAACGAGATCGCGAACGAAACGCTCGCCGAGGTCAACGAGGCGATGGGAATGGTCTACTAGTTCGCCTACCGTGCTTATAGTAGAATGTGCCGACGTATGAAACGCCTGACAAACACACGATTCGCATGTCTCGTCATTGCCTGCGCCCTTTGCGTGCTCATCGGTATGCTCGTGGTCGGATGCTCGACGTCTTCCCCGGCCCAGGCCGATAGCCAGAAGAGCGATTCCGACGAGACGCTCGTCTCGGCCCCTGTCGAGGAGATAGACTACGCCTCGGGCATCCATCACGCGGAGCTCGTCTTCGAGGGCTACGAGTCCTCGCCCCTCTCCATCGAGGTCTACTCTCATTCGGCGCCCGTGACGGCGGAGCGCTTCTGCCGTCTCGTCGATAGCGGGTTTTATGACGGTAAGCCGGTTTTCTGGATTCTCAACGAGATGTACCTGCGCGTCGGGAACACCCAGCAAGACGATGACTATCTCATCACGGGCGAGTACGAGGAGTCCGACATTCGCAACACGAATTCGCTCAAGCGTGGCGTCATCGCCATGAACCGTGCTGCCGACGGGCAGCAAAGCGACGCCTCAAGTCTCATCATCTTCATGAACGACCTCTCCTTCCTCGACGGCAAATACGCGGGTTTTGCCAAGATCGTCGAGAACTACGAGGTCATCGAGGAAATAGCCAAGCGCACCATGGAGGCTGACGAGCAGCTCCGCATCATCGTCGACGAGAACGGCAGGATCATCGACGAGGCGCAGTATCCCCGCATACGGTCATTGACCATGATTGATTGAGGTGCAAGATGAAGAAGACCGCCGCCCTTTTCGCCCTGACCTTCACCGTCGTGCTTGCGGTTTGCATGCTGTGCGCATGCTCCGGGCCGTCCACGTCCGCATCCTCGAGCTCCACCGCACGTTCCACGTCCGCCTCGAGCAAGGCCGCCGACAAGGACCCGGGCAGCACGCTCCATGCGACGGTCAAGGTCGAGGGCTACGAGCCATTCGTCATCGACCTCTATCCCGAGTATGCCCCCAAGACCGTCGAGAACTTCTGCAACCTCGCCAGGAGCGGCTATTACGATGGCCTCAAGTTCTATCGCATCCAGGATGGTTTCTGCATGCAGGGAGGCACCAAGGGTGACAACGCCGCGGGCAACGATCCCGCGCTCACACCCGTTCCCGGTGAGTTTAAGGGAAACAACGTCGATAATCCTCTGGCTGACGACTTCAAACGCGGTACCGTGGCCATGGCGCGCACCAATGCTCCCAACAGTGCCACGAGTGCCTTTTTCATCACCTTGTCCTCGAGCAGCAGCGTCTCGCAGAGCCTCAATGGCCAGTATGCCGCCTTCGGCCTGGTCGATGAATCTGGCATGAGAATCGTGAATTCCATCGTCAGGTCGCACCTCAAGTACGCCACCGGTGATATGGGTGCCATCGAAAACCCCGATGACATGCCCGTCATTGAATACATCACCATCGAGGATTAGTTCGTGACCTGCAAAAACGAGAAACGTTCTCGAAGCATCGTCTCCGCATCAAGACGATGCCAATGATCGATTGAGGTATGACATGAAGAAGTTCGTCCGCGTCCTCACGCCGGCTGCCCTTTGCGTCCTGCTCTGCTGCACGCTTGTCGCATGCGGTGCATCTTCGGGCGCTTCCAAGAACGCCGACCCCAACACGGTTACGACCAAGGCATCTGGTGAGTACGCGACCGGCACGCATCATGCCGTCGTCAAGGTCGAGGGGTACGACCCGTTCACCATCGAACTCTACGCCGATTACGCGCCCGTGACCGTCGCGAACTTCTGCGACCTCGCGCAAAGCGGCTACTACGACGGTCTCAAGTTCTACCGCATCGTCGAGGGCTTCTGCCTTCAGGGAGGCACGAAGGGCAATAGCTCGGCGGGCAACGATGCGACGCTTCCGCCCATCATCGGCGAGTTCTACGAAAACGATGTCGACAACCCGCTTGCCGACGAGTTCAGGCGCGGGACGGTCGCCATGGCCCGCACGGGCGTCTACAATAGCGCGAAGACGACCTTCTTCATCACACTTGCGACGACGGAAAACGTCTCGCAGAGTCTTGACGGCCAGTACGCTGCCTTTGGCCAGATCGATGATGCGGGCATGCAGACGGTCGACGCGATCGTGAAAGACTACCTCAAGTACGCGACAGGCGAGATGGGCGCTATTAACAATCCCAAGGACATGCCCGTTATCGAATACATCACCATTCAGGACTAGGAAGGCAGAGTTGCCCACCCGTGCGCATTTGACCATCTAAACGAGACAGGAAGCTAATAGGACTCATGGCAATACCATTCAAAAGGGTCGTCATCATCGGCGTGGGCCTCATCGGCGGATCTATCGCCGCGGCCATGAAGGAGCTTGACGACGCGCCCATCGTCATCGGCATCGGACGCCATGCCGAGCCACTCGAGAAAGCGCGGCAACAAGGTGCGCTCGACGAGTACGCTCTCGTCGATGATCCCCGTGTGGACGAATGGCTCTCGAGTGGAGAATGCGACCTCGTTATCATAGCGACGCCCGTGCATGCCGCACGTGATTGGTTCGAGCGCCTCGAGGCCTGCGGATACGATGGCGTCATTACCGACGTCGCCTCGACGAAGGCGGTCATCACGGGCTACGCGGACGACATCTTGTCCCATCCCGACCGCTATCTCCCCGGTCACCCCATGGCCGGTTCCGAGGCAAACGGGTTTGGTGCCGCGCGTGCCGACCTCTTCCAGGGCGCGTATTGGATTCTGTGTCCCGAGGGGGAGGGACAGGACGAGACGTTTCTCAAGCTCTACGAGACGTTCGGCGCCCTTGGCTCGCGCATCATATCCATTAGCCGCGACCAGCATGACAGTGCCATTGCCATCGTAAGCCACGTACCGCATATGGTCGCCTCCTCCCTCGTCGAGCTCGCGGGCAATCACGTCGACGAGCGCCAGGAGCTCCTGCGCCTGGCAGCTGGCGGATTCAAGGACTCCACGCGCATCGCAGCCGGGTCTCCTGAGCTCTGGTGCGGCATCGCGCTTGATAACAGCGAAGCGCTCTCGCAGGGACTGCACGAGGTCGGCGAGATCATCGGGCGCTTCGAGACGGCCATTCGCGAAGGCGATGCCGAGACGCTCGTCAAAATGCTCGAGGATAGCGCGCGTCTGCGCCGTAGCCTGCCCGCCAAGTGGATCCCGGATTCGGCGAAGCTCACGCAGGTGCGCATCCCCATGACCGACCATCCGGGTATCATCGCCGAGGTGACGGGCATGGCCGGGCATGCCGCGTGCAACATCCAGTCCATCGAGATCGACCACATCAACGAGGACACCGCCGTTCTCGAACTCATCCTGACCGACGAGGGCGACATGGGTCGCTTTGGCGGCGAACTCATCACCAAGGGTTATGACTTCTCGATCAGAAGTCTCGAAGAAGAGCTCTAGACCATGCCATTCGCCGGTACGATACGAGTTCCCTCCGACAAGTCCATATCGCATCGCGCCGTCCTCTTCGCCGGTCTGGCGCAGGGTGTCTCGCATCTTGAGGCCGTGTTGCCGAGCGCCGACGTGCAGGCGACGATTCGCGCGATTCGCGCACTCGGCGCGCGTGTCGACCTCGTGGCGGGTCCACATGGCCTTGTGGGCGAAGTCGAGGGCATCGGTCTTGCCGCCAGCAAGTCAACGCGGCCTCTCGTCATCGACTGTGGTAACTCCGGCACGACGGCGCGTCTGCTTATGGGGGCGCTCGCGGGGCTGGACGTCGAGGCGACGCTCGTCGGCGATGCCTCCCTCAGCGTCCGTCCGATGCGACGCGTCACTGACCAGCTTTCCAAGCTGGGCGCTCGCTTCGAGAGCGATGGCGGGCATTTGCCCGTGCGCATCGTACGCGCGGGTGCCTTGCACGGCGCGCATCTCGTGACCGAGCAAGCTTCCGCACAGGTCAAATCGGCCATCCTGCTCGCCGGCATGCGGGCATCGGGAACGACGAGCGTGACCGAGCCCGCCAAGAGCCGCGATCACACCGAATTGCTCTTGCCCGCCTTTGGCGTCGATGTCGACGTCGATGGCCTCACCGCTTCCATCGAGGGACCGGTACTCATGCACGCGCACGATATGACCGTGTCGGCCGATCCGTCCTCGGCCGCTTTCGTCGCCGTCGCCGCGACGATTTGCGCCGGTTCGGACGTTCTTCTGGAACGCGTTGCGCTCAATCCGACGCGTACGGGCGCCTTCGAGGTACTTCGTCGCATGGGAGCATGTCTTGACGTCGTGAACGAACATGCCGAAGGCGCCGAGCCCGTCGGTGACGTACGCGTCGTGCATGCCCCAGAGCTCGTCGCGACGTCCGTCAGCCCCGCCGAAATCCCCACGCTCATCGACGAGATACCCATCCTGGCCGTCGCTGCCGCCTTTGCCCGCGGCGAGACGGTCTTCGAATCATGCGGGGAGCTGCGCGTGAAGGAATCCGATCGCATGGCCGCCATCATCGAGGGCCTGGGAGCATTCGGGATCAGGGCCTATGCCGAAGATGACGACCTACATGTCATCGGCATGGCCGGATCGCCTGCGCATGTGCCCGAGCGGGTCGTCCTCGGGACGCATGGCGATCATCGGCTCGCGATGACCTGGTATCTGGCGGGCGAGCTCTTTGACGTGGACGTCGAACTGGATGACTCGGCATGCGTTCGCGTCTCGTGGCCCGATTTCTTTGCCGACATCGAGAGCCTGAAACGCTGAGGTGCTACACTGGCTTCACGTCAGACGAGCTACGGAGGTTTCCGTGATAATTGCCATCGACGGACCCGCGGGTTCCGGTAAATCGACCATCGCCAAGCAGGTGGCCCGCATGCTCGGGTTTCACTATCTCGACACGGGCGCCATGTACCGTTGCGTCGCGTGGTACGCGCTCGAGAACGGCATTCCCCTCGACGATGAGGGTGCCCTCGCCTCCGTTGCACGTGACGTTCCCGTCGTGTTCTCGCACGAGCCGGGAAACCCCATAGCCTCCGGGGTTTCCTTTGACGGCCACGACGTAACGGACGCGATTCGCACGCCCGCCGTCGACAAGGCGGTCAGCCCCGTCTCGGCCGTTTCCGCGGTACGCGCGGCGCTCGTCGAGCAGCAGCGCCGCATCGCCGCGCATGACGACATCGTCATGGAAGGTCGTGACATCGGCACGATCGTCTTTCCCGATGCCGAGGTCAAGGTCTTTCTCACGGCAAGTCCGGAGGAGCGTGCGCGCCGCCGTGCCCTGCAAAACGCCGAGCGTGGCTTTGGCGATACGGACCCCGAGGTCATCCTCGCCGGCCTCATCGCACGCGACGAGGCCGACAGCACGCGTGCCGCTTCGCCGCTCAAGATGGCAGACGACGCATGCGAGTTGGACACGACGCATATGAGCATCGATGAGGTTTGCGACGTCATCGTATCCATGGCAAACGAGGCGCGCGCATGAAGTCGCTCGACGAGAGGTTCGATTCGGGAATCTGGGTTCCCAAGGGCAGGGTGCACAACTGGTTCATCTACGTTGCGGCCTACTTCATACGTCCCATACTCAAGGTGTGCTTCCGCTGGAAGATACGCGGTGTCGAGAACCTCGAGGCGATTGGCGACGAGCCGGTCGTCTACGTATCCAATCATGTCTCGTATGCCGATCCCTGCGTACATTGGTGCGCGCTCTACGGCCAGAGGCGCTTCATGCGCATCCTTGCCAGAGACACCCTGTTCAGGCCCGTCTTCGCCCAGCTCATCGCCCGTGTCGGGGCGATTCCGGTCAATCCCGATTCCGCCGACCGCACGGCCGTCAAGCGTGCCGCGGCCTGTCTCAAGCGCGGCGAGAGCGTCCTCATCTACCCCGAGGGCACGAGGATGAACAAGCCGGAGAAGGTCTACCATCCCCATGCCGGTGCCGTGCTCATCGCGAACATGGGCCATGCGCGCATCGTGCCGATCGGCATAAGCGGCACGGAGAGGATCATGCCCTACGGTAAGCCCAAGATCATCCGCTTTCCCCGCATCTACCTCAACGTGGGAAAGCCCATCGATCCACGTGACGAGCGATTCGAGAGCCTTCCCAAGAAGGGGAGGGCCGACGCGACCATTGCCGCGATCATGGACGAGGTGTTCCGCTTGCGTGATACGGCACGCGACTAGGGGACGTCATGGGAGTCTCCATCGAAATCGCACGGAACGCGGGTGCCTGCTACGGGGTGAATCGCGCCCTCGAGATGGCACGCGGGGCTGCCGACAATCCCGGCCCCGTGCACACGCTCGGTCCCCTCATCCATAATCCACGCGTGGTCGACGATCTTGCGATCCAAGGCGTCGCGGTTGCCGACACGCTCGACGAAGCCGGCGGGGGAACGCTCGTGCTCAGAAGTCACGGGACCGCTCCGCAAATCGTCGATGAGGCTACGAAACGCGGCTTTACGGTCGTGGACGCGACCTGTCCCTACGTCTCGAAGGTCCAGCGCAAGGCACGTCAGCTTGCCGAAGCGGGTTACGCCGTCGTCATCATCGGCGAGCCTGGTCATGCCGAAGTCGAGGGCATACGCGCCTGGGGCGGCGAGGCGGTCGTCGCCGTCGCCGACGTCCCCGGCAAACTCCCTGACGACCTGCCATCCAAGGTGGGTGTCGTCATCCAGACGACGCAGAGCGCCGATCGCGTCGACGCGGTGCTCGATGCGTTGCGGGGTCGTGTCGATGAGCTGCGCGTCGAGGAGACGGTGTGCTTCGCGACCCAGGAACGCCAGGCTGCCGCCGCGGAGCTTTCCGCGCGCGTCGAGCTCATGATCGTCATCGGCGGGCGCAACTCGGGCAACACGCGTCGTCTCTACGAGATATGCAAGGCACGTTGCGAGGCGACCCATCACATCGAGAGTGATGTCGAGATCGATCCATCGTGGCTGGACGGTGTCGAGCGCATCGGCATCACGGCGGGAGCGAGCACGCCGCAGGAGCACATCGACGCGGTGCGCGATCGTGTCCGCGAACTCGCGGGTGGAGTTGCGTGACGATGTTAGACGAACAAGCTGAATCGAGTGCCTACGGCTCCCTCAAGGCGCAGGCGCATCCCCAACCTTGTCGTGCGCGCATCGCACGTGTCGAGCCGGGTTCTCCTGCCGATCGGGCGGGGCTTACGGGCGGCATGGTCATCACGCATGTCGAGGACGTGCCGCTGCGTGACCTCATCGAGTGGCGCTGGCAAGCCGATGGCTACGACGTCGAGCTGACGCTCGAGGATGGGCGCTTCGCCTACGTCGATCGTGAGCTGGGGGAGGATTGGGGCATCGTTTTCGATGACTGCATCTTCGATGGCGTCATCACCTGCCGTAATGCCTGCATCTTCTGCTTCATGTCCATGTTGCCGAAGGACATGCGTTCGACCTTGTACCTGCGCGATGACGACTATCGCCTCTCGTTTCTCCAGGGTAACTTCGTGACCCTGACCAACGTGGATGACGACGAGCTTGCCCGCATCATCGAATGCCATCTCTCGCCCCTGCATGTCTCCCTGCATGCGGTGAGCCCGGACGTACGCGAGGGCCTCATGGGAAAGAACGCGGCAAGGGGCATGGAGGTGCTCGAGGCCATCCTCGATGCGGGTCTCGAAGTGCACGTCCAGGTCGTCGTCGTCCCCGGCGTGAACGACGGAGCAGAGCTCATGCGCACGCTCGCGTGGATCGAGCGGCATCCCGGTGTGCTCTCGGCCGGCTTCGTCCCGCTCGGCTACACGCGTCACCAGAAGCGCTTCACCTCTTCGTTTTCCGATGATCCCGATGCGGCTGCCGCGGTCATCGAGCTCATCCGGGAGTTCCAGGAGGATTCCGGCGTCGAACGGCGCAATCCCCGCCTGCAAATTGCCGACGAGTTCTACATCGACGCTGGCTACGATTTTCCGCCCGCCTTCATGTACGCGGGCTACCCGCAGTTCCAGGATGGCATTGGCATGATGCGCTCGTTCATCGACGAGTGGGAACGGAACGCCGATTTGCTCGAGGGGACGGCCGCGCATTTGGAAGGCGGACCCGTGGCGTACATTGTCTGCGGAACGGCGTTCGCCCGCGTTCTGCGCCCCCTTCTCGAGAGTTCTCCGCTAGCCGGGTATCTCGAGGTGCTTGCCGTCGAAAACACGTTCTTCGGCGGAAATGTGGACGTCACCTGCCTGATTACGGGACATGACCTTCTCCCGGCGATACGCGCCGCGCGCCCCGAGGGAATCGTGTTGCTCGCGCGCGAGATGTTCAACCAGGACCTGCTCTTGCTCGACGATGTCCCGCTTGCCGATATCGAGACGGCATGCGATGCGACCGTGCGTCTGTGTACCTACGACCCCGCGGATATCCTCGAAGCCCTGATGCGGTAAGATACTGCTCGCAATCCTACGTAAAGAGGTTTTCATGAGTCTTCCGCTCGTTGCCGTGGTCGGTCGTCCGAATGTCGGAAAGTCCACGCTCATTAATCGCATAACGCAAACCGAAGATGCCATCGTGCACGAGATGCGCGGCGTGACGCGTGATCGTTCGTACCATCGCGCCGACTGGAATGGCGTCGATTTCATGATCATCGATACGGGTGGCATCGCCCTTGGCGATACGGACATGTTCCAGGGATCCATCACGAGCCAGGCGCTCGTTGCCTGCGAGGAGTCCGATTGCATCATCTTCGTCGTCGATGGTCGCACGGGCGTGACGAGCGAGGACACCGACATCGCACGCGTCCTTCTCAAAAGCGATGTTCCGGTCGTGCTCGCCGTCAACAAGCTCGACAACCCCGACCGCGAGGACGAGGTGCTCTGGGAGTTCTATTCGCTCGGTTTGGGCGAACCCATGCCGATTTCGGCCTCGCATGGCCATGGCACGGGCGATCTGCTCGATGCCGTCGTGCGCGAGCTTCCCGAAGATGCAGGTGATGACGAGGCGGGCGACGAGATAAGCGTCGCGATCATCGGGCGCCCCAACGCGGGCAAGTCATCGCTTACCAATCGCCTCGTCGGCGGTGAGCGCTCCATCGTGAGTGATGTCGCGGGCACGACACGCGATGCGATCGATAGCGTCGTGGAACATGATGGCGTGCGCTATCGCATTGTGGATACGGCGGGTATTCGACGCAAGTCCCAGATAGACGAAGACGTGGAGTACTACGGTTACGTACGCTCGCTACGCGCAATCGACCGTGCCGATGTCGTGCTCCTCATGATCGACGCGACGCTCGGACTGACCGATGCCGACCAGAAGGTCGCGGGCATGGCCGCCGAACGCGGTTGCGCGATGGTCGTGCTCATCAACAAGTGGGACCTCATCGAAGACCCCGATCGTCGCGATGAGATTCGAGAGCTCGTTGGCGATCGTCTCGAGTTCGTCGGTTACGCGCCCGTCATCTCCATCTCGGCCAAGACCGGTCGCTCGGTTCATCGAATCTGGGATGCCATCAACACCGTCTACCAGAACTACTCGTGCCACATCCCGACCAACCAACTCAACGCGTTGCTCACCCAGCTGCGCGACTTTGGTCATACCATCGTGAAGGGCAGCAAGCGTCTGCGCCTCAATTATGTGACACAGGCCGCGACTCAGCCACCCGTCTTCACGTTCTTCGCGAATTTTCCGGAGATCATCGACGACACCTATCGTCGCTATCTCGAGAACCGCCTGCGCGAGAATTTCGACCTTGTCGGAACGCCCGTGCGCATCAAGTTCAAGAGGAAGAACTAGCCATGTCCGCTATCATCCTGCTCGATTTCGTCCTTGTCGCAGCCGTGTCCTTCCTGGTGGGGAGTGTCCCGTTCGGCGTGCTCATCGCCAAGGCGCTCTACCACTCCGATCCGCGTTCGGGCGGATCGCGCTCCATCGGCGCGACGAACATGAGCCGGCTCTACGGCTGGAAGGCGTTCGTCATCACCTTCTTGGCCGATGCGAGCAAGGGGGCGATCGCCGTCGTCTTCGCGCGCGTCGTCTCCGGCTTCATGCCCTTTGATGCGGCCTGGCAGTTCGACCTGCTCATCGTGCTCGCCGTCCTCTTCTCCATCGTCGGTCATGTCTTCTGCCCATGGCTCGGCTTCAAGGGAGGCAAGGGCATTTCCACGGGCTTTGGCTCCATACTCGTGGCCTACCCCTTCGTAGCGCTGTGTCTGCTCGCGACCTTTCTCGTCGTCGCGGGAATTAGCAAGCGTATCTCGGCGGGCTCGATCTGCGCGGCCATCAGCCTTCCCGTCTGGTCGTTTCTCTTCTACGGAAGTAACGTTCCACTTCTCATCGTCAGCATCATCATTGCCATTGCCGTCGTCTTTGCGCATCGCAGCAACATCCAGCGCATGATGAACGGAACCGAGCCCAGGTTCTCCTTCAAGTCCACCGGAGAGAAGACCGTCGTGAACGAAGAGGAGCTGGAAGAAGAACTCGAGGAAGAGCTGTGATGAGCAGCGTCGCAGTTATCGGTTCGGGCACGTGGGGAACGGCCATTGCTCACCTCATCGCCGGCAAGAACGTCGCGGTGAGGATGTGGACGCGTAGCGCCGATGTGGCCGATGCTATCAATGCGGCCCATCGCAATCCGCGTCACCTGCCCGATGTCGAGCTTGCTGGCGTGACGGCGAGCGCTTCGTTCGAGGAGTCGCTTCGCGGCGTCGATGCCGCCATCTTCGTCTGCCCTTCGTCGTACCTGCGTTCCATCGCCTCGTCATGCGCGCCCTTCATCGCCTCCGATCTGCCCGTCATCGTCTTGACGAAGGGCATCGAGGCACAGACGGGCTTCACGATGGTCGAGCTCCTCGAAGACGTGCTCGGCAATCCGTCGCGCATCGCCTGCCTTTCCGGCCCCAACCATGCCGAGGAAGTCTCGCGTGGCCTGCCGGCTGCCACGGTGGTCGCCTCATCCGACGAGGCGTGTTCCCTCTACTTCCAGGACCTCTTCAATACCTCGATGTTTCGCGTGTACACCACCTCGGACGTGACAGGCGTGGAGCTTTGCGCCGCCTCGAAGAACGTTATCGCCATCGCCAACGGCATGAGCGTCGCCATGCAGCTGGGCGATAACGCGTCGGCGTCTCTCATGACACGTGGCCTTGCCGAGGTGACGCGTCTTGTCGTCGCGCTCGGTGGCGATGCGCGCACCTGCCTGGGCCTTGCCGGCGTGGGTGACCTGATCGCGACGTGTTCCTCGGAGCATTCCCGCAATCGCGCGCTCGGCTCCTTTCTCGTCGAAGGAGGCACGCTAGCGGCTTTCGAGGAGAAGATGCAGATGGTCGCCGAGGGCGCCGTCGCCTGCAAGACCGTGACCGAGCTCGCGCGTCTGCACGATGTCGAGATGCCCATAGCCGAGGCCGTACGTCAGGTGCTCTGGGAAGGACGCGACCCGCATGAGATAATCGAGACGCTTTTCGAGCGCCCCGTGAAGGCGGAACAGGAATGAAGGGATAGGCACCCATGTTCACGGACATCCAGATCGCCCCGTCCATATTGAGCGCCGATTTCGCGAATCTCGAACGCGACGTGCGCATGGTTTCCGAGGCAGGTGCCGATTGGATACACGTCGACGTGATGGATGGCCACTTCGTTCCCAATCTCACCATCGGTCCCGCACATGTCAAGATGCTTAAGCGCGTGACGGACGTCCCGCTCGACGTGCATCTGATGATCGACAATCCCGAGGTGCAGGTGCCCTGGTACATCGAGGCAGGTGCTGATTCCGTAACTGTTCATGTCGAGACCTGCGACAATGCCGTCTCGATGTTGCGCTCGATTCGTGACGCCGGCGCCAAGGCGGGCATATCTCTCAATCCCGAGACCGATCCTACGCAACTTGCGGGACTGCTCGACCTCGTCGACATGGTGCTCGTGATGAGCGTGCATCCCGGCTTTGGCGGCCAGTCCTTCATCGAGAGCTCACCTGCCAAGATCGCGGCAATTGTCGAGATGTGCAAGGCCGAAGGCGCCGC